>Ga0137308_100030_pt1 | contig 218005 bp, 197 predicted proteins | sample Inofrocosms_June_FD_97181 | JGI IMG/M metagenome (GOLD analysis project Ga0137308, IMG submission 97181) | Mouse cecal microbial communities from Vienna, Austria - N-Acetylneuraminic and N-Acetylglucosamine D2O microcosms_June | ecosystem: Host-associated > Mammals > Digestive system > Large... | reverse complement strand
GCAGATTACTTTATCATCGCCAGCGGAACCAATTACAATCAAGTACAAGCCATGGCTGACAATGTAGAAGAACTTCTCGGAAAAGCCGATGTCACACCGAAGCAAATCGAAGGCTACCAGACAGCAAACTGGATTCTTATGGATTACCGTGATGTCATCGTACACATATTTGATGAAGAAAACCGTCTTTTTTACGATTTAGAAAGAATCTGGAGGGATGGGAAAAATATTGCAGTAGAAGCGCTGGCAGAATAAGAACACAGCACCGTGTTAAAAATTTGAGGTAGAATTTATGACGGCACAGGTATCAAAGATTGTTGAAAACGACTTTAGAAAGCGATTAGAACGTGTTCTGTACTTAATAGAATCTTATGGTATTCGATACTCGGAAATAGGTGTTTTTGGCAGTTACGCAAGGAATGACTATGTTGCTGCCAGTGATATTGATCTCTGTATTATTACTGATTACAGACCGGGGCTAAAAGTCAGCGGCTCCCTCAGAGAAGATGCTGAAGAATTGAATGTCGATATTGTTTGGATAACACCAGACAGTTTTCAGAACAGTGACAGCCGCTTTATGACAAATATCCGTAAAGATTACAGGAGGGTTGCGTGAGATGAAAAATGACTATTACGATGTAGCCATCAATGACCTGCTATATTTGCAGGTAACGCTGAACACCCCTTATTACAATAACATTGCGGTAAATGCCCAGCAAGTTGCTGAAAAGATGTTGAAATCCGTTGCGGAGCGAGTATGTGTTGGCGTGGAAAAACTTATGCACACCCACAATCTCAGAGCGCTCTATACAGAGATTCATAAAATCGAACCTGATTTTATTTTGGACAAAGGCAGCCTGTCTATGTTGAAAGATTTGTATTTTGACGCGAAATATCCTGGAGACAATTTTGTCACAGTTACACGAGAAGAGTGTGATGAGTGTCTGGAAATCATGTATGCCGTAATAGATGCTGTCCATTCTTTAAGAGCCAAATATAATTTGCCTTGCCAAGAAGTAGAAGAGAGATATATTTGTCAAAGCACATATTTGGATGAACAACAAAAAACAGGAGGCTTATGACGTGTTAAAAAAATATTTTATAGTTTTTCTGATATCAATGGTTCCGCTGATTGAGCTGCGCGGCGCAATCCCTTATGCAACTGGATTTGGTCTGCCTTTGGCGCAGTCCTATGTGATTGCAGTCATTGCAAACATGCTTCCTGTACCGATTATTTTCCTTTTTGCACGCAAGGTTCTGGAATGGGGAGCGGACAAGCCAATTATAGGAAAATTCTTTCGTTTCTGTCTGGAAAAAGGACATAAAGGCGGGGAGAAGCTTAAAGCAAAAGCTGGAAAGGGACTTCCAATCGCACTGTTGCTTTTTGTAGGAATCCCACTGCCCGGAACAGGCGCCTGGACAGGAACTCTTGCTGCCAGCCTGCTGGATATGGACTTTAAGACAAGTATCATCGCTGTTATGTGCGGCGTGCTGCTTGCAGGAATTATCATGGCAGCTGCCAGCGCCGGATTATTCGGGGCCATAGGCGCTGTATTTTCATAAAGGTGAGAGAGAAGCGCAATACTCATATAAAAGTAAAAAATTTAAGGAGGCTGAATGAAACAGCCTCCTATTTTTGCAGAAAACTCTAAATCAAAAAACGGAATACGCCGATGACCTTTCCCAATACGTCCATATGGTCTACGATGATAGGCTCCATCGTATCATTCTCCGGCTGTAAACGATAATGCCCGTCTTCTTTATAATAAGTCTTTACGGTAGCAGAATCATCAATCAAAGCAACAACCATATCGCCGTTTTCAGCCGTTTTCTGACATTTGACAAGCAGCCTGTCGTTTTCAAAAATACCTGCATTAACCATGCTGTCACCTTTCACTTTCAGCATAAACGCATCTGTGTCAGGGATAAATTCTGCCGGGATAGGAAAATAACTTTCAATATTTTCTTCAGCCAAAATCGGCTGTCCGGCGGCAACACGCCCCAAAACCGGGACATTTACCATCTCTCTCCGCAGCATATTGAAATTATCATCCAGTATTTCAATCGCCCGGGGCTTTGACGGATCACGCCGAATATAACCGTTTTTTTCTAATGTCTCCAGATGAGAATGTACGGAAGACGTTGATTTCAATCCTACGGCTTCGCAAATATCGCGGACTGCCGGCGGAAAACCCCTATTAATAATTTCACTCTTAATATATTCCAGGATTTCTTCCTGTTTCTTTGAAATTTTACCATTTCCCATAATCTTACCAAGCTTTCTTAATCTTATAAAAAGCCTTTTCCTTTCTTTGTTGTTTCTTTCCGTAAGCGTTTTATACCAGGCAACTCTGCCAAAAGTAAAATTTAAAAACTTTATTTTCTATTATGATAACACATCTTAATTAAAATTGCAAACAGAAGTTCAGAAAATTTGTTCGCATTTTTGCTTGACAAACGCGTGTTTGTACGTTATAATAAATCAAACGAAAGTTCGGAACAAATATTCTATAAAAAATTTAAACATAGAAATTGAATTCGAACTGTATAGATTGGGGAGGTACTCACAAATGAATGAGAGAAGAATACGGCAATTAGAAAGAAGAAAAGAGAGAAGAAAACGAAAAATACTTTTTGCGGCAGTTATGACAGGCGTCTTTCTTTTAGGGCTTGCCTGCGGCAGATGTATTGTCAGTGCATCCAAACCGCAGCGAACCAGCTATAAACATTACAAAATTATAAGAATAGCTGCAAATGAAACCCTGTGGGACATCGCAAATATTTATATGAGCGAAGAATACGGAAGCGTCTATGAATATATCCGGGAAGTAAAGGAAATCAATTCCATCAACGGCTGCAATATCCTTTATGGGCAGCGTCTCCTTGTCCCTTATTATTCCACAGAAACCGAATTGCCGAATACCTGACGAAATTATCCAAAGATACTCTGGTCTGTCTATTATTTTTCTGCTATACTTGATTTATAGAAAGAGCTGTATTTGACAGCTCTTCATAAATCAAGTCCATATGAAAGGAATACTTTATGCGCCAGGAAAAATTTAAAATGGAACGCCCCAACTTAGTTCAGCCGGGGCAAAAAATCGAAATTACAGAAATCCAGACAAATATGAATTACAGCTATATCATTGAACCCGCCGTCGCTATGTCCGGATGTTTTAAAGGAAACAACCGTATCAAGTCCAAAGAGGGCACGATTGTCAGCATTGAAGACACGCCCCGTGGATTCATTGTCACTGCTGAATTTGAAGAATAAACCCGACAAGAGCAGCAAGCCATCTTTTCTTAGGTCTGATATATCTATTCCAGAAACACATGTTTTTCGAATAGATTGGCTTCATCTGTTTCATATTTGGACATTTTCCACAGATTTTTTATCTGTGGCTGCAGTACCTCAAATTCCCACAGCTTTTCACTGTTGGCATAGCTATATGGATCATTGACTTTTATCTTTCCGTCTTTACAGCCTACAAGTACAATAAAATGTCCATTGTCAGTAAAGTCGCCGGGGCCTACGCTGCATATGATTGGATTTCCCTCCATTAAAGTTTCGGTGACAGTTTCTTCATTTAATGAAATCGTCTGTCCCTGTACCCCAAATTCTTTGCCGCCTTCCGTAATAAAGCTCCAAATGGTATTCCCATCATCGGTCAGATAACCGTGTTCCTCACTATAGACAGCCAGCGTATATGGTGTAACTGTAGTATTTCCGGTCAGCCCTGCGATAACCATTGCCATACATGTGGGACCGCATCCGCTTGTGGCCACAATATTTTCGCCATACTGACCATAGCCCCAACGTTCATCCCACTGAATCAACAGAGGGATTTCCCCTGGTTTGATATCCTTATCCAAATCCAATTGGCTTGTATACACATGTCCTCTTTTTTCCAGGTAATCATATACAAAATCCACGGTTTCCATATTTTTATCCATCATTCCAAGAATCTTCTCAGGATAACGATATCTATTCGCTAAAACTTCATTTCTCTTTTCTTCGGATGTTTTTTCCAAAACCTCTGTTTCCGGCACGGCTTGTGTTTCCATTCGTTTACTTTCGGAAGCTTCCGTTTCCTCTGTATATTCTGACCGTTCCGTATCCTGTAAAACGTTCGTTTCTGACTCTTTAGATATTTCTGCAAGCTGCTCCGAATCCGCAGAACTCTCTGCAAAAGCATCCGTTTCTGCTACTGCTGCATGTTCTATAATCTCCTGTGTACAGATCAGGGCTACACAAATAACGCCTGCTGTTATCACAATGCACTGCAGCATCAATACTATTTTTTTCAATTTTTTATTTTTTCGTCTATTATTCGTCCTCATGTCGACATTATACCACTAATTTCGCAGAATCACAATTACAACAAAATTTTGCATCCTTCTGCTTTTTTTGTTATACTAGTATAAAGTACCAAATCAGCCTCAAAAACAATGCTATCAGGAGAATTTATTATGGGAAAAGACATCACATATCATGAACAGACAGACATGGAAAATACACAGAAACTAAGAGATATCCTGCAAACTCTTCCGGCTTTTTGCAGAAACTACTTCCGCGCAATGGAACCTACTACTTCTACCAGTACGCGGATTGCCTATGCCTACGATATCCGGGTATTTTTCCGCTTTTTAATGGAAAATAATCCCCTATTAAAAGGAAAGGATATTACTGCATTAAACATCGGCATCCTGGAACAGCTCGGCGCCGAAGATATTGAGGAATATCAAGAATACCTAAAACTATATGAATCAAAGGATAAACATTTGACAAATGGAGAACGGGGACTGAAACGAAAAATGTCAGCGCTCCGCAGTTTTTATGCGTATTACTATAAACATCAGTTTATCACCAGCAATCCCACTCTCTTGGTGGATATGCCAAAGCTCCACGACAAAACAATCGTCCGTCTGGATGTGGATGAATCTGCGGCACTCTTGGACTATATTGAACATTGCGGGGATCACCTTACAGGACAGAAAAAAATTTACTGGGAAAAGACCAAACTCCGTGATTTGGCTATCGTTACGCTTCTGCTCGGAACCGGAATCCGCGTATCTGAATGTGTAGGGCTGGATATACAAGATGTTGACTTTAAGAATAATGGAATCCGTGTTGTCCGCAAAGGCGGAAATGAAATGATTGTTTACTTTGGCGATGAGGTGGAAGAAGCCCTAAAAAACTACATGGAAGCGCGCAGTAATATCACTCCTGTTGCCGGAAATGAAAATGCTCTTTTCTATTCCACCCAAAGAAAGCGCATTGGAGTAAAAGCTGTAGAAAACCTTGTAAAAAAATACGCCCGTGAAATCACTACCACAAAAAAGATAACTCCCCACAAATTGCGCAGCACTTACGGCACAACACTCTATAAAGAGACAGGAGATATATATCTGGTGGCAGATGTCCTCGGGCATAAAGACGTCAACACTACAAAGAAACATTATGCTGCCATGGATGAAGAGCGCAGACGGAAAGCTGCGTCTGCCGTCAAACTGCGAGGTATCTAAACTTTGGGCGTGTTTGATAATTTATTCCTGTAAATGCCGGCCTGCATCTGCAAAGATCTATTTTCAAACACGCCCTGTACCAATCAAACACTTATACTTCCCTTAGCTTCTCTCACCAGCCGGCTGGTTCCCAGCCTTTCAGCTCCAAGTTCAATAAATTTTTCTGCATCGGCGAAAGATGAAATCCCTCCTGCCGCTTTTACTTTTTTTTCATCTGCTGTATATTTCCGCAGCAGCGCCACATCTTCCGGCATCGCGCCATTTGTAGAAAATCCAGTAGATGTTTTGATATAATCCGCATCCGTTTCTGACACCACCTTGCACAAAGCGATTTTCTCATCTTCTGTAAGCAGGCAAGTTTCGATTATGACCTTTAGTACACGTTCTCCACATGCCTCCTTCACTGCCTGGATTTCCTCTTTTATCCGGCCATACTGCCCTTCTTTCACCCATCCCAGGTTAATGACCATGTCAAGTTCCTGCGCGCCGTTTTTGACGGCTTCCCGAGCCTCTGAAACCTTCACGGCTGTGGTATGATATCCTGTCGGAAACCCAATAACCGTGCAGACTGCCAATCGTCCTCTAAGATACTCAGCTGCCTGCTTCACAAATGTTGGAGGGATACATACAGAAGCAGTATGAAATTCCACCGCATCATCACACAGTTTTTTTATCTGTGCCCAAGTCGCTGCCGGTGATAACAGCGTATGGTCTACCTTGCTCAAAATATACGTTTGCTCCATCTTATTTTCTCCTTATTTCTCTTAGCAAAGCTCTTCTAAGCAAGAATCTCCTATCGTCCCCTCTGGCATCGGAACTTCGAAATTCTCTGCTGCTGTCGCCCCTATACGGGCAAAATCCGGGCTTTCCGGCAGCATGCCCGCCTCCGTCATAGACGGCGACCATGCTAAAAACGGCACCTTTTCCCTGGTATGGTCAGTTCCTGTGTGAACAGGATCATTCCCGTGGTCCGCTGTCAGTATCAGCAAATCCTCTTCACAAAGCGCTGCCAAAAGCAATGCAAGCTTCTCATCAAAACGCTCCAGTTCACAGGCATAGCCTTCCGGGTTTCTTCTGTGTCCCCACAGCGCATCAAAATCCACCAGATTCGTAAAACAGATTCCCTCAAACTCTCTGGAAGCAAGCTCTATCGTTTGCTGCATACCCTGTACGGAGCTTTTTGACTTATATGCTTCTGTAATGCCCTCTCCGCCAAAAATGTCATTGATTTTTCCAACAGAAATCACATCCAGCCCTGCATCCTTAAGAGCATTTAAAACAGTTCTCCCAAACGGTTTCAGCGCATAATCATGCCTGTTCGCCGTTCTCTTAAACTCACCCTTTTTCTTTCCCACATAAGGTCTTGCAATTACCCTTCCTACCATCCACTCCGGCTTCATAGTCAAATCTCTGGCAGCCTCACAGTATCTGTAAAGTGTTTCCACTCCCATGATATCCTCATTCCCGCAAATCTGCAGGACTGAATCTGCAGAAGTATAGACAATCAGATGTCCTTTCTCTATCTCTTCCTCTCCCAGTTCCTCCAGGATTTCTGTACCGCTTGCACTTTTGTTTCCAATGATTTTCCGTCCTGTAAATTTTTCTAATTCTGTAATCAGCTCTTTCGGAAAACCATTAGGAAAGGTGAGGAAAGGTACTGTCGTATTCAGCCCCATCATTTCCCAATGCCCTGTCATCGTGTCCTTGCCGCAGCTGGTCTCCTGCATAAGTCCATAATATCCCACAGGGCTTTTGCAGGGTTCCATGCCCTCCAACGCCGTCAGGTTAGCAATTCCCAATTTCCAGAGATTAGGAATGTTCAGCGCCTTCTTTTTCTGATATCTGTATGACGCGATATGTCCTAAAGTATTTACGCCGGCATCCCCGTATTCTGCTGCATCCGGCATCGCACCGACTCCCAGTGAATCCAGTACCACTACAAAAATTCTTTTATATTTTCTCATGAAATATCACCTTTCCCAAATCCCTGGGGAAGAATTTCTCCCAAGGTATACTCTTTATACTCCAGATTTTCTTTTCCCAGAAGAATCCGAAAGGTTTCCGGAGCACAGAATTCTGCCATAACCTGGCGGCACACCCCACAAGGGGCACAGAAGTTATCTGCCGTTTCTCCGGCCTTTCCACCCACGATTGCAATTGCGGAAAATTCCGTGACACCTTCGCTCACCGCCTTGAAAAATGCAGTTCTTTCTGCACAGTTTGAAGGGGAAAATGCTGCATTTTCAATATTGCATCCCGTGTATACCTTTCCGGAACAAGACAACAAAGCCGCTCCCACTTGAAAGCCTGAATATGGAGAATAAGAAAACCTCCTTGCCTCTAATGCTATTTTTATCAATTTTTGTTCTGTCATCTGCCACCTCAAATCCCAAGACAAGTTTACATAATTATATTATGTAAACTTGTCTCCATGAAACACTATTTATCCGAATCCAGCACAATTGTAAATGGTCCGTCGTTGCAGAGCTCTATTTTCATCTCCGCTCCAAACCGCCCAGTCTCCACTACAGCAACCCGCTTCCTGCATTCTGTAATCATATACTCATACAGTTCCTCAGCCAAGGCCGGCGGCGCCGCCTCGGTAAAACTTGGCCGATTTCCCTTTTTACAATTTGCATACAGTGTAAATTGTGATACCAGAAGCAGTTCTCCCTTTACATCTGCGAGTGACAGATTTGTCTTTCCTTCACTATCCTCAAAAATCCGCAGTCCAATCATTTTTTTCATAAGGGCATCTGCCTGTATCCGGCTGTCCGCCTGCCCGACTCCAATCAAGACTAAAAATCCCTTTCCGATTTTTCCTACTGTCTCTCCCTCTACCGTAACGCACGCATGAGTCACCCTCTGAATTACAAGCTTCATTTCTTTTCCTCTCTTAATGCAACATAATCTTTCAGCAGCCGCACAGTGCCGTCAATTCCCAGCACACTGCTATTTACACTCAGGCTATAACCTGAAACATCTCCCCATCTTTTGTCAGAATAATAATTATAGTAGCTCGCACGCCTCTTGTCTGTCTTAATAATCATTTCTTTTGCTTTAGCGCTGCTTACCTGATATTCCGACGCAATCCTGGCTACCTTGCACTCCATATCGCCATGAATAAATACCGAAACCAGATTCGGAAAATCTGCCAATGCATAGTCTGCACAGCGCCCTACAATGACGCAGGCTCCTTCTTCTGCAATTTTCCTAATTGCATTAAACTGCGCCAGAAAAATTTTATGGTTAATCGGCATGTCGGTAAATGCTGAAGACGTATAGCCTCCGGAATAAGTGTCCATCACAAGGGAATAAAGAAAGCTGTTCGTAGGCTTTTCATCGTGGTTCTCAAAGAGCTCCCTACACAACCCACTTTCCTTTGCCGCTCGTTCTAAAAGTTCCTTATCATAACATTTTACTCCAAGCTCAGCCGCCAGTTTTTCACCGATTTCACGTCCGCCGCTTCCATACTGCCTTCCAATTGTGATCACTGTTTTACATGCCATACATTTCACGTCCTTCCTATATTTCTTATTGCTTAAAATATAGCAATAGTATACAACAAAACGCCGAAAAAGTATATGGTTTTCGTAAAAATATACTACAAAGCAGATTTCCTAATGCCGCAGCTTATTCAGCATCCCTTCAAAATATTCCGGCAGGGGCGCCTCAAACTCCATATATTCATGAGTATGCGGATGTACAAAACCCAAAACCTGTGCATGCAGCGTCTGTCCCTGCAGCTTATATGGACTGGCAGACGGGCCGTACACCTCATCCCCCAACAGCGGATGCCCTATGCCTGCCATATGAACCCGTATCTGATGTGTCCGCCCTGTTTCAAGCTGGCATTCAATATAGGTAAATTTGCCCAAACGCTCCAATACCCGGTAATGAGTCACTGCATTTTTTCCATTCTTATGGTTCACCGACATTTTCTTCCTGTCAATCGGATGACGCCCAATTGGTGCATCCACAGTTCCTTCATCTTCTTTAAAACCTCCATAAACAATCGCTCTGTATTTTCGTGTAATCGAATGTTCCTTCAGCTGCTCGGCGAGACAGCTATGGGCAAAATCATTTTTACATACCACCAGGGAACCTGTAGTGTCCATATCTATCCGATGAACAATTCCCGGACGCAGCACCCCATTAATTCCTGACAGTTTTCCGGCGCAGTGATACATCAGTGCATTAACCAATGTACCGCTGTAATGGCCGGCACTCGGATGTACAACCATTCCCTTGGGCTTATCCACTACCAATAAGTCCTCATCTTCATAAAGAATCGACAATGGGATATTTTCAGGGCAGACATCCGGCTCCTCCATATCAGGAATTTCTACAGTAATAGATTCGCCGGAAACCACCTTATAATTTGCCCTCACAGATTTTCCCTGCACCAAAACCCGCCCTTCCTTCACAAGCTTTTGAAGGTAAGAGCGGGACTGTCCATCCAATATATCAGCCAGGAACCTGTCAATCCTCTGTCCGGAAATGCTCTCCGGCACACAAATATCTATCTTTTCCATCGCATCACCAAATGCCGCAGTTTTCCTGCGGAGCTCATAATTCTTTATAATAACATAAAAACAATATCAGAAAACAGCCCATAGAGACTGTGACATAGATATCCGCTACGTTGAAAACAGGAAAATCTATCAAAGAGAAATAAAAGAAATCCACTACAAACCCCCGGAACATCCTGTCAATCGCATTTCCTATTGCACCTGCGCTGATAAATACGGCAATCAGCCGCAAAGGCAGATACCGCCCGCTTCCCGGCATACGGTAATAAAAGTAAGCGGCAGCTCCCAATACTACGGCGACACATATCAAAAACAGCCACTGCTGATTCTGCATCAGCCCAAAGGCCGCGCCTCTGTTTTCCAGATACTGCAGCTCAAATATGCCCTTTATCCATATAATAGACGGCTGCCCTTTCAATTCTGCAATCGCCCATAATTTCGTCAGCTGGTCAATAACCGTCAATACTATAACCCCTGCAATTCCGGCGGTTATCTGCTTCATGGTAACTCTGCTTTTTTCCATATCAACCCTCGATTTCTCCAGTATAGCGACTTCCTATGCCCACTAGTCCATTATATGGCAGTCTGCATTTATGTAATTAACAGCGTCAAGTATTTCTTCGTCTGTCACCGTCTTATCAATAAATGCGTGGCCAATCCCTTTCAGCAGTATAAACTTAATTTTTCCTGCCTCCATCTTTTTATCAGATTTTGTAACTTCAAGAATTTTATTCGTATCAATCCCATCAAAAGAAATCGGAAGATTAAATCCCACATTCATATCACGTATTTCAAAAAATTCTTCCGCACTCAACAGCTCCCGTTTATAGGAAATATAAGCGGCTGCCACATATCCAAGCGCTACGCACTGTCCATGCAGCATCTTAAAATCCATTAGTTTTTCAATCGCATGTCCGATTGTATGCCCAAAATTTAAAAGCGCCCTGTCACCTTTTTCCGTGGGGTCTTTCTCCACAACTTCTCTCTTAATTTCACAGCTTGCAGAAATCATTTTCTTTAATACATCAGACTTTCTCTCACTGATTTCTGACATATGCTCAATTACCCACTCATAATAATCAGCGTCTTTTATAAGGCCATGTTTCAGAATCTCACCCATACCGCAGAAAAACTGCTCATCGTTCAAAGTATTCAAAGCAGTGATATTCATGTACACCAATTTAGGCTGGCAGAATGCTCCCACCATATTTTTATAACCATCAAAATCCACGCCTGTCTTTCCGCCAATACTACTGTCCACCTGAGAAAGCAGCGTAGTCGGCACCTGGATAAACTCTATCCCTCTTAGATAAGTAGCAGCCGCATAGCCCGTTAAATCACCTACGACTCCTCCCCCCAAAGCTACCAGCATATCGTTTCTGTCAAAACCATTTTCAATTAGTTTCCGGTACAGAAGCCTTACCGTATCCAGAGTTTTATGCTCCTCACCCGCCGGAAAAACAAAGCGTGCCACCTTAGAACACCTGTCGTTAAGCAACTCTGCCACTTCGTCTCCATACCGTGCATCCACGATACTGTCACTTACAATACATAGTCTCTTATTCCGTATTCCCAGCATTCCCAGATACTCCGGAAGCTTCGCGAAGGATTCCTCCAGATAAATATGATAAATTGTCTCATTGTCTTTTTTTACAGGAATACACATCCGCTCTTTCCCTTTGCCCATGACTGCCTCCAATTCATCTTCACCTATAGATTACACATATTTCTCAATCTCAACATAACAGCGTCCCTTTTTCGTTTGGGCCGTCATTCCCAAGTAGCGGAACTTTCCCATTCCTCTGGCTGAAATAATATCGTTTTCCTTTAAATTATATCCATTAGATACTACCATTTTTCCATTGACGAACACTTTTCCCCCTTCAATCAGCCCAACCAGGCTGCTTCGGGAAGCACGGAACGCAAGCGCAAGCACACTGTCAAGCCGAACAGATGCCACCGTTCCCCTGAGAATTTCTGTTTTCGGCTGAAATGTGAAGCTTTCCTGAAAAACTTCACGGCATATTACTGATGTGTGGCGTATCCGGGTCAACTCACTTGAAATAAATCCGGCCATCTTCTCTGTACAGAATAAATAAGCGCCGTCCTCTTCCACCAATATATCTCCCAGTTTCAAACGTTCAATTCCCAGATTCAACACAGCGCCGAGATAATCCCTGTGGTTCAGAGCATCTGCAAATTTTCTGTTTAATGGACTGATTTTCAAACAGGAAACCGGGTAAGAAATACCGCCATTCTGCCATGAATCTGTCTTCTCTTCATAATAAAGAGCATCAGGAATAAACGCTGCTATCTGACGCTCTGCTGTTTCATAGCCGCCAAAAACTCCCCACTGTACATGAGAAAGTTTCCGAACCGTCTTATGAAAAATATTTAATTCATTCAAATTCATAAAATCCGAAAAAACAGGTATTCCTCTCCTGAATGCAGCATCTGCCAAATCCAGGAGATGTTTTTGAAAAATTTCTTCTGTCTTGTCCATAAATTTAATAACTTGAGCGTATCGCCGGAGCATCAAACGCCCCATTCAGAATCTGATTAAAATCTCCTGAAATATCTACTGAGGAAGGCGTGATAACAAAAATATAGTTGCTGATTTTCTGGAGGCTTCCGTCAACTGCATAACAGGAACCGGATACAAAATCAATAATACGCTGAGCAGTATCTCCGTCCATACCTTCCATGTTCAGCACAATCGTGGAATTTGCAAGCAAAGTCTCTGTAATTGCCCCCGCATCCTTGAATTCATTTGGCTTAATTACACATACTTCCATGCCACTGTTTCTTTTGGGGCGCATAGGTGAAATTTTGCTGTTTGTTGGAGCTGAGATGCCGGACTGCTTTGGCTGACGTGTTTTGGATTTCATTTTTCGCTGCACATCTGCGTCAAAATCGTCGAAATCATCAAAATCGTCCTCTTTTTGCTTTTTCAACTTACGTCTCTTGACCGGACGTTCCTCCTCATAATCATCGTCTATTTCATCATCCAGGAAATCCTCGTCATCATAATCATCCTCGTCATTCAACCTCATAGCATTTAAAAATCTGTCAAGTACTCCCATTCTTATCTCCTATCTATTGCTTATAATTTCGTTCACCAAAGATTCCGGTTCCAACCCGTACCATCGTGGCGCCCTCTTCAATGGCTACCTGATAATCACCTGTCATGCCCATACTCAGATTGCACATAGTTACATTATCAATGTTTTTGCTTTTTATGTCAACATATAAATTTCTTAATTTTCTAAAAAATATCCTGTTTTCTTCGGCATTTTCCACAAAGGGGGCAATTGTCATCAGCCCTTCCACACGGATATTCGGAAGAGCCGATATCTTCTCAATAAATGCAAGCGTGTCTTCCTCATATATGCCAAACTTTGATTCTTCCCTGGCAATATTTACTTCCACCAGCACCGGCATCACAATCCCGCGCTTTCCTGCTTCCAGGCTGACTGCCTCTGCAAGCCTTTCTGAATCTACCGAATGAATCATACATGCCTTATCAATGATATATTTGATTTTATTCCGCTGAAGATGCCCTATCATATGCCAGCGTATATCTGTTGGCAGCGTCTCCTGCTTCTCCCTCAGCTCCTGGGGCTTATTTTCCCCAAAGTCACGGCTGCCTGCCGCATATGCCTCCTCCAGCATACTTATGGGCTTTGTCTTGCTGACAGAAATCAGAGTTACATCCTCACGTTTTCTTCCGCTCCTGCTACATGCGGCACATATATTTCTTTCAACCTCTTCCAGATTCTGCTTAATCATCCTATTACCTCGCTATAATATCCTGGTCGTTTACTGTTGATGCGTCCAGTGCAATATGGTCATATTCTGAGAGTCCAAAAGTCGCACCTTCCTCTATAATGCAGTATTCTTCATTCTTATCCAGTATCGTAATCTCACGGAATACAGCATATCCTTTGTTAATATTATAAACACCCTCCAGCGTCTCGCTGTCGCTAATCGTATAGATTGGTTTCTCATCTGCCAAAATGACATCTCCATCCGAAACCTGTGTACTGTCTATCAGAAAATATGCTTTCTCATCTTTATATACCGTCGCAGTAACATATTTTGGAGCCTTCGAACCATCCTTTTTTTCTATCTGTTTTACGATGCTGATTTCCTTTGGTTTTTCCCCGTCATACGTGGCAAATTCTTTCGGTATTTTATAGAACGTCTTATTTGCTATCGCTGAATTCGGAATCTTCAAGCCTGTCGTCCGGTCAAGCAAAAGTTCAATTTCCAGAAAGCGCTCCCCGGAATATCGTATTAACGATGTTTCCATATCAATTTTCCCGAAACTGCCGTCATTATTGTGAAGAATGCTAAAGTCTCCGCTAAAAATAGTACCATCCTTCAAAAAACGGAAACGGATGGATTTCCTTCCGTCAAGCTCGCTTTCCATCTCCTTGTTCACTGGAAAAAGCAGCGACCATTTTTCATCTGTCAAAAGCTTGTAAAGACAATCTCCGTTGGATACAGTGCCATTTACCCGGAAATTTGTTTTCTGATAAGCCATCTGGTCAAAGTCTACCTGTTTTACACTTTCAGCCTGCATGTTTTCATAGCCATCCATAGAATAAACCACAATCCCTTCCTGCGGGGCAGTGTACAAATTTTCTATCCCCCAGGCTTCCGGGTCGGAGAGACTGCTCACATTGGCAAGCTCCAGAATGCTGCTTTCCACATCTGATCTGAAATTGTAAACTGCCTGATAGGATACAGAATCATAGTTCATGGCAAACGTAGACATCTGACTGCGAAGCTTTAATATCATCTCAGGATTATCTCCTGTCAATCCTGCCTCCATATTCTTCACAATATCCCTTTGCTTTCCCGACACATCAACGGAACAGACACCGTTTCCCATTCCAACTTTCTGACCTTCCCGCGCATAATAGCTGACCGTTCCGCTCTGGCTTGCCTTCACAAGCACTTCTGATTTCAAAGTGAGCGCTGTATAACGGTAATTTCCTGTCAGAAGTCCTGCTGTTACTTCATAGGCTGTCACATGCTCTGTCTGCAGATACAGCACAAGGCAGATAACCATATAAACAAAAAGGACGCCAAACATAATCGTGCCTATATTAAAAAAGGAATATTTTTTGTGTTTCGAAATCTTACTTTTTTTATCCTTCACCAAAGCAAAACCTCCTTTTCCCAATTATTCTAACACGAACAGAACTCTGGGACAAGTGAAAAGTTCGTGGTATAAAAACACCAAAAACGGTAAAAATAGGATTATTACATGACAAGGAGGCATTAGAAATGGACAGTAGAGGAATCGATTATACTTGCCTGACACTCATAATCATTGGCGCTGTTAACTGGGGACTCATTGGCTTCTTCAAATTCGACCTGGTTGCTTTTCTGTTCGGGGACATGAGCTGGTTATCCCGAATTGTCTATGGCCTGGTAGGTGTCGCAGGACTTTATATGCTCAGCACTTACGGCCGTATCGGCAAAATGGGTACGGAATAATATCCTGCTGTTTTGTTACAGGGCAAAGGTTCTTATACGAAAAGCGCAGCACGGTCTTGCATATACAATGCCGCGCTGCGCTTTTTGTTCTGTGGTATGTATTACAACGAAACGATAACTTTTGATTTAGCTGTCTCTGGCAGTTCTGATGCGTCCAAAGAAATACCTAAAACAAAAGTAACGGAATATTTATCTCCTATCTCTTCTAACCGTGCCAGCGCTGCTTCAATATCACAATCCTCAAGCTTCGCAATCTTTAAGAAATTGTCAAGGTACATCTGCTCCAAATCATGATCCTGTGAAATCAGTCCGCAGATAAATCCCATAAATTCATCACCATTCTGAAGGTCGAATTCAGAGACGTCAATCAAACGGATCTTATTGTTCAACTCATACATGTGCTTACTGCTCTTATCAAGGTAAACAATGTTTCCATGTGCAGCCTTAATCTCTGCGTTTACCTTATCCAGTAACTGTTTCGTTTTTCCCTTGCCCTGTCTGCCTGCTATAATCTGTATCATTGTAATCTCCTCCTTTAGTCTTCTCGACACAAGTATTATGGTAAAATTATAATATATTATTCGAAAAAACACAACCTCTAATTGTTACTTTTAGACAATAATTCATTCATTTCTTCATAAAGGGTATCCTTCGATTCCGATTTCAGGATGATTGAGATAAACGGATCACCATATTTATTCTGGCTGTACAGGCAGAGACACGCCCCTGCCTCATCTGTCGTTCCTGTCTTTCCTCCGGAAACCATTACATCCGAGGGAGGAACTGCTTCATTTATAAAATAATGATTCGTGGATTCCCACATGACTCCCTTTTCTTCCCCTGCTGCGTCCGTATATTCAGCATAATAAGTATGCTGCCCAATGATATCCCGGAATTCTTCATATTTTAGCGCCTCATGAAACATCAGGTATATATCATAAGCTGTTGTATAATGATTCTCGTCCTGAAGTCCATGCGGATTTACAAAATGTGTGCCTGACGCGCCAATGTCTGCTGCCTCCTGATTCATCATTTCCACGAACTTCTCCACACTCCCGGCAATGTGTACGGCAATCGTCATCGCCGCATCATTTCCTGAATTAATCATTAATCCATACACAAGCTGGCGCAGGGTAAAGTGATCCCCCACATGGATTTCACATACAGAAGAACCAAATTCAATATTCTTGCATTCCTCGCCTACTGTAACCATTTCATCCAGATTGCCATACTTCAAGGCCACCAGAGTCGTCATAATCTTCGTAATGCTTGCAGGATATCTCTTCGCATGAAGCTCTTTCGCATAAATCACTTCATGTTCGGCCTCGTTAAACAGAGCTGCTGATTCTGCCGGCGCCTCAAATCCTTCCAGAGGCACATCGACCGCAGACACACATAAGTCACTTGCAAAAGACTCTGCCCTGCCATTTTCCTGCGTCATCTTACCGATGCCAAATATAGAGCTTGTCTTATCATACGCCATATCCAGAGAAATATCACGAATACGGAAAAACAACAGATATATGACAGCTATCAATACAACAATCAGAAACGCCACCAATATCAAAAACCTGCGTGCCGCTCTTTGTTCTTTCTCTCTTTGATTCATATTGGTTTCCTTATCTATACATTTCTCGCCATTCCAAATCGCCTCTTTCCAGAGACTTCACCATCAATTCTGCCGTAGCCAGATTCGTAGCCAACGGAATATTATACATATCGCAAAGACGCACCGTATGCATAATATCCGGCTCATGAGACTTTGGCTGCAGCGGATCCCGCAGGAAAATCACCAAATCCAGCTGATTATGCTCAATCTGCGCCCTCATTTGCTGTTCTCCCCCCAAATGCCCTACCAGGAATTTATGGATATTCAGATTTGTAACCTCCTCTACCAGCCTTCCCGTAGTCCCGGTTGCATATAACTCATGCCGGCACAAAATTCCCCGGTAAGCAATACAGAAATTCTGCATCAGCTTCTTTTTTGCATCATGTGCAATCAGTCCTATATTCATATTGAACCCCCCATCAATATTTTTTCATTTGAAGCCCCACATTCAATACCATCCCTATACCAATACAAAAACTTACTAATGAAGTAAGACCGTAGCTCACAAACGGAAGCGCTATTCCTGTATTCGGCAGCAACCCTGTGGCCACCCCAATATTGATTCCTGTTTGGAAAAATATCTGTGCCGCCAATCCACAGCAAAGCAGCATCCCGGCTAAATCCCTTGCTTTTTTGCCTATGCGTACACACTCAATCGCAATAATTAACTCCAGAATAATAATGATACAGCATCCTAAAAAACCTAATTCCTCTCCCGCCACTGCAAAAATAAAATCCGTCTGCGGCTCTGCAATAAAATTGCCGTTTTTCACTGAAGATACCACATTATTATTCAAACCTTTCCCATAAAGCTGCCCGGAACCGATAGCTATCTGGGAATTCAACTGCTGCAGCGCTGTATCAATATATTCCGGGTCTGTAGGACGCAGCCACGCCATAATTCTGTCATGCTGATAGCCCTTCAGAATTGTCTGATCCGGCTGCAGGATTAAACTGAAAAAAAGAATCACAAGCGGAACCGCTACTGCTATAATACCACCAATTATTTTATAACTCAACCCTCCAATAAAAATCATTGCACAAAACACCATCATAATGCTGATTGTTGTGGACAAGTCCGGCTGTTCCATAATAAGCACAAGCGGAATTCCAAGGCAAATTAAAGAAAACAGAATGATTTTCACCGTACTGATTTTTTCCTCATACTTTGAGAAAAGTTTCGCAAAAAACACAATCAAGACAATCTTCATGACATCGGAAGGCTGGAACCTGAAAAATCCTATATCAATCCAGCGCGTCGCACCATTTACATTTGTTCCGACCAGAAGAACCAGAACAAGCATACCTGTTCCAAGGACATAATAAATCCAGTAGAAATTCATCAGCCAGGAATAATCAATCAGAGATGCCGTAACCATCAGCACTAATCCGATTCCCAATCCGAAAATCTGCTTTTTCTGCACAGAATCCTGCGCACTGCCGATTACCATAATCCCAAGTACGGAAATCGCCGCCACCCAAAGAATGAGCCTGAATTTATAGTCCTTTAATTTGTATTGTCTTAACATGTTTTACACCTCGTCCTGACTCTCTCGAAATGTCCAATCGTATCTTTACTTTCATATGATCCAATTCTATGTATTTTGAAAGAACCTGCGATATGTCCTTCTTTATCCTGTCAGTAGTTTCCGGACTGCAGCACAGCCTGTCAGCAAGGATAACACCTTTCAGCCGCTCCCTGGCAATGCTCCCGGAGTTCTTCTTAAAAAATACACGGAAATCTCTCACTGTCCCATCCCTCTCAATTCTTTCTAAACAAACCTGTCATTCTGGAAAAAAAGGTTTCCGGTTTGCTCAATTCCATGAGGGGGACGGCCTCCCCGATGATTCGTCTGCTGATATTCAGAAACGCCTGGCCTGCACGGGTTTCTTCCCCCGCCAGGGGCTCTCCCTGGTTTGTAGAAATCACTACCCCTTCATCATCAGGCACGGCGCCAATTAAGTTTGCCGCCAGGATTTCCACTACATCATCTACAGACATCATATCGCCGCGGCGGATCATATCCATACGGAGACGGTTAATCAAAAGCTCTATCTTCTTAATTTCATTTGATTCCAGAAGCCCAATAATGCGGTCAGCATCACGGATAGCAGATACCTCCGGTGTTGTCACTACAATCGCTCTGTCAGCTCCGGCTATCGCATTTTTAAACCCCTGTTCAATCCCTGCCGGACAGTCAAGCAGGATATAATCAAAATGCTCTCTCAGCTCATCCGTAAGTTTTTTCATTTGCTCTGGGGTCACCGCCGTTTTATCGCGCGTCTGCGCCGACGGCAGCAGATAAAGGTTCGGAAAACGCTTGTCCCGAATTAATGCCTGTTTCTTCCGGCAGTTCCCTTCTATCACGTCCACCAAATTGTAGACGATTCTGTTTTCCAGTCCCATGACTACATCCAGGTTTCTAAGCCCGATATCGGTGTCAATCATGACTACCTTATGATTCAGCTTCGCCAGCCCTGTGCCGATATTCGCTGTGGCCGTTGTCTTGCCGACTCCGCCCTTGCCGGATGTCACTACGATTACTTCACTCATACTCTTATCCTCCTAAACCAGCGGCGTTCCCGGCGCCGCCTAAATCATTTCCGCAAAATCATTGCACGCTGTCTGATGTATTTTCTTCCTCCTCGGAAATGTCATTTAGAGTATCTCTGGAAATCTGCTTTACGTAAATGTGATTATCCTTTATGTATGCAATCTTAGGATCCATGCTGTATTCGCACGTATCCACGCGTTTCACGATCGCACTCCTTGCGATTTTATCTGCGATGCGTACCTGAATCGGTTTCATGACCAGGGCTGCCACTATGCACCCTCTGTCACCGCTCGCACCGGCGTATACATTGCCGCGGCAGGAACCGAGCACAATAATATTTCCTTTTGAAATTACATTGGCTCCAGGGTTTACATCCCCCAGAATTATCACACTGTGCTCCGTCTCCAGCACCTGCCCGGCGCGGAGGGTTCCGCGGTGAAACATCCCGTCACCCTCCTCTTGTTTTTCCTCTGCCAATTCTACTGCCTGCCGATAGTATTCCTCATGCTCCGGGATCTCATCTACAATACACAAAATATGGATGCCGGAATTGTTTACAATCGTATCTACTACCATCTTTTCCTGAGGCTTTGTCATCACCCTGCCCCGGAAGCTGACTGCCATCTTGGCATTTTTAAAAAAATTTGCGGATTCTTTAAATTTATCTGCAAGATCCAGCAACAGCTCATCAAAGGGGATTTTATCATCCAGTATGACAATAAGCCCATATTTATTGCTTTTTATGATTACCGTATTCCGGTTCATACTGTATGCCTCCAAACTCATTAATCCTGCACGGTATTATCCTCTGCCACTATTGTAGCGCTTCCTGTAATAATATCATTCTCCTCTTCAAGATTAAAGCGGTATTTCATAATATCTTTTGCTACCAACGCGGCATTCCGCGAAGTGTAGCCGTTCGTAATACGAATTGCCATCGCTATCTCCGGATTGTTGCACGGCGCATAGGAAATAAACAGCGCATGGTTTGCCTTATCCTCCCTCTGCTGCGCAGTCCCCGTCTTGCCCGCCATATCAAAATCGCCATACTCCTTGTTCATTTCCTTTATGGCAGAGCTGTTATTAACCACATCCCGCATCCCTCGATGAATCGTATCCCACAGCTCTGTGGGCAGCTCCAGTCGGTTGTGTACCACGGGCTCTGGCTCATCCAACGTCTTGCCAGAAGAATCTGTTACTTTTTGAAGCAGTGTCAAATCATAGCAGGTTCCACTGTTCGCCAGAGTCGTCACATACCTCGCAATTTGGGATGTTGTATACGCCTGGTTCGACTGCCCCATCGCCGAACGGGTGGTATCTGCTGTCGCCATACGCGGCGCTATCTCGTCAATTTCAATCCCTGACTTTGCGTCAAATCCGTACATAGCGGCATATTTAGACAACCTCTCCATACCTTTGGCGTCGCTGTATTTCTCTTCTTCGTTGTCCGTTTTACCCAGCAGATAGCCAACTGTATTAAAATAGTAGTTACAGGATTCCTTGATAGCGTCTGACATTGCCAGTGGGCCGTGGGTACTAGGCGCTGACGGGGAATAAATCCAACAGTTGATCGGCGGATTTTCAGGAATCAAATCAAACTTTCCCTCGCAGTTCACATAGTCATATAGCCCGATTACTCCCTCCTGGTATCCGGCGGTTGCCGATACCAGCTTGAACGTGGAACCGGGAGCCGTTTGCTCCTGCGTCGCCTTATTGTAAAACGGGCTGGACAAATCTGTGTTCAGCTTGTTATAGTAATCTGAATCCATATCGTTTGCCAGACGGTTATTATCATACCCCGGATACGTCACACACGCAAGAACATCTCCATTATCAGGATCCGTAATCACCACTGAACCGGAACACGGTTCCAGTGCGAGCTGTCCCGGCGTAATTTCCAGATTCAGTATTTTGGAACGAATAAAATCATAGGCGCTTATACCACCGGAAGACAGCTGATTGTAACTTTCATCATCCTGCTCCAGCACTCCCTGGTCATAAAGCAAAAGACACACATCTGCGCCGCTTAAGCTTCCTTCCATAATCATGTATTTATATATTTTTCGGCTGAACGTATCATCTTCAGACAGCTGTTCTTCAATAAAATCTGCCAGGGCATTGTTGGTTTCAGTGATATCCATATATTCACTGTCCACATCAAGTCCTGAAACATCCAGCCATCCTGCGGATATCGCATAGTCTAGATATTCCTGCATACTGATAGATTCATCTGTCGTCCACGCTTTATAGGTTTCATCATTTTTATCAATTTTATCCGCATCCAGAATTCCGGTACTTTGCGTCAGAAAATCATTTACAATATAGGACATATACGCCTGCCACTGCTCGTCCTCCATAACTTCGTCATAATCCTTATACGGCCTGGGATTTGCTGTGGTAAGCTGTTCTCTGATTTCCCGGAACACGGCCTTCTGTTTTGAGAGAAACGCCTGGTATACATTCTTCTCATTTTGCGTAGCATCGTCTGACGCCAGATGCTTGGCATCCAGCACATTATTCTCAAACAGAGCATAATATGCGTCATAAACGGCAATACGGATATCATCGCTGGAGTTTGTCCATTCGGTATTGAACTGCTTTTCATCAATCATATTCGCATAAACAATACCCGCAATGTACTGTTCCAGTATCTTATAAGCTGCAATCTGAAGCTCTCTGTCAATTGTAATATAAATATCATTTCCGGCCTGGGGAGCAACTTTTGAATCCTTCATCAGTACCTTTCCCATATTGTCCACGTACATCGTCTCCGATCCGTCTATGCCTTGAAGTTGGGACTCAAAAGACTTCTCCAGTCCTGATTTCCCCACTATGTCCGTATATTTATATATTTCATTGTCTTTATTCAGCGCTTCCATCTCTTCCAGGGATATCTGTCCCGTATATCCTATCAGCGGAGCGAAATACAGGCTGTCATTGTAAATGCGCAGGGAGTCCTCCACCACATCCACACCTTCATAGACATCTTTATTTTCCATAATAATGGACATTGTGCGCTCATTGATATCTTTTGCAAGGGTAGTGGACATATATTTTTGATAGCTGTTTGCCGCCACTTTACTCCGCATGATTGCCAGTTTCAAAATGGTTTCCTTACTCATCTCTGACTGCCGGGGAAGCTTTGCCTCTATAAGCTCCTCATCTGTATAATCAGGATTCAGAATGCCGTACATCTTCTCGCCGCACATATCTTCCATCATCTTATCGGGCGTGGCATTCTTCTGCTCATCATCCAGATCCTCAACATATGCCTCTCCATAGATGTCAGCTTTGAAACGCAGCAGATTTACGCCTTCACGCGTAAATTCATATTCATCGTTTTTGTTCAGGCGAATACCAAAATCCATCAGAATACTGTTTCCATTATCTTCTATTACACGCAGGATTCCATACATGCTGCTGTTCAGCGCCAGATTCTTGTCACGTTGTCTGCTATAGCTGCCATTATCTTCAAAAGTCACGGAGTACGCCAGCTTATTATATGCTAATGGATATCCGTTTCTATCGTATATTTCTCCACGTGTACTCTTTATCGTTCTTTCCTTTTTAATCTTCATGGTAAAGTCGGTCAAATAGCTTTCACCTTTAACAATCTGCAGCTGAAAAAGCCTCTGTACCAGCGCAAATGCCAAGAGACAGAATACAAAAACAAGAATGGTTCCTCTCGACTCTCCCACCTTCGCAAGCTTTTTTCCCATAAATTTAAACAAGACTATCAACACTCCTTTGTTCTGCTTTCTCCAGTTTACGGTTCAACGCCAGCAGCAGACGATAGCAAAGCATCGTCAATATTGCAGTATAGATAACGCCGGGAATAATAACACGTCCCAGGTAGAAAAAGAAATCTGTCCGTCCCCGCAAAAGGAACCGGAATACATACTCCAGTATATGAAACGCCAAATCGCTGGCACAGACCAGGATAATGGGCATCTTGATATCATCATCATAAAAAATACGGAAACTAAATCCGTTAATATACCCTGTATACGTATAAAGCAGGGTATACACTCCAAGAATTCCCCCGCCAAAAAACACATCTGTGAGAATTCCACTCAAAAAACCAACGAACATCCCTTCCCTTTTTCCCCTCATCAGTGCAAAAGATACTGTGAACACCAGCATCAGGTTCGGCGTAACGGAAGCGAGGGATATCGTTTGGAGCAGCGTTGACTGCAAGAGAAATGCCGCCAAAACCAACACGAACATTACGATTCTTCTCTTCAATTTGCTGCCGCCTCCCCTCTTTTACTCTTCGTTTTGAGATTCACTTTCTGTTCCTGTTCCTGTTCCGCTTTCACTCTGAGAAGTATCCGGCGTAGCCGCGCCTTCCGTGTCAGCCTGGGCATCCAGGGACACTTTTGCATCGTCAATCTCTTTCAGTTCCTTAATTACAAGCACCTCATGGAGATGCCTGAAATCTACCATCGGCGTTATCGTTCCTGACTTTGTCAGATTATTAGAATCCATTCCCACATCACTGATATAACCAATCAGTATTCCCGGCAGGAATCTGTCGCTCACATCGGATGTCACGACTTTATCCCCCACTTTAACCCTGTCAGACTCATCTGTCAGCTTCACCAAGTTAATCTTTCCTTCATCTATCAGGCGCAAATCGCCAGCTATAATGCAGTTATCAGAAGTGGAGGTTACGGTTCCGGTAACGTTACTGTAATCATCAATAATAGAGCGCACCGTCGCCCAGTTTGGTCCCGTCTCTGTAATAATGCCCACCAGTCCTCCCTCTGTGATAACATTTTGGTTTACCAGAATCCCATCCTTAGACCCTTTATCAATCGTAAATACATTGAACCAGTTCCCGGTATCCTTTGCGATAATCCTGGCTCCTATTTTTTCATAATCATCATACTGCTGATCCAGCTCAAACAGTGCCTGCAGGCGGCTCAGCTCTTCCTTATCCTGTAAAAGCTGGCTGTTCTCTGCAGTCAGTGCGTCTACTTTTTCCTGCAATTCTTTGTTTTCAGCTACCAGGTCTGTAGAACTTTGAAAATATGCACTTTTATCCGTAATCCAGTTTCCCACTTCATTCAACCCATTCTGCACAGGTGTAATCACATATCCGGCTATATAGCGCAGCGGTCCTGTCGCTGCGTCCGTCACAAAACTCAAGACAATCAAAACCAGGCAGAATGCTGTAATCCCAGCCAGAATATATTTGCTTTTTAATGAATCATTGAACTTTTTCATGAAATTCCCTCTTTGCCATCCCTATTTGGTATTTTCGTCCCGCTACAGCTCCCTCAGCGGAAAGGCAAGCTTTCCGAGCTGCGGGTCATTCATAATCCGAACCAGCCCCCTGACAGTCGAAGCTGTCGGCTGCGGCACCTGATAAGTCGCTATTTCCAAATAACGTCCTGCATATTCCGCAAAATTTGGTATCTGTGACACACCTCCTGTCAAATATACCCCATTCCTCTGGATATCCGCTGCCAACTGGGGCGGGGTGCGCTCCAGGGTAATCTTTACGGCATCAACAATCTCTTTCAAAGAATCTGCAATTGCGTCATTTACATCCGCAGATGTAACAAGCACCGGAACCGGAAGCCCTGTTACGGTATGAATACCGTACACTTTCATCTGCTTTGGCACGCCATGAAGCAAATACGCCAGATTATTCTTCAGGATTTCTGAGGTTCTGCGCCCGATGCTCAAATCGCACCGACGGCGCACAATATTCCGTATATCTTCATCAAGCCGGTAACCGCCTATGCCAAGCCGTTTCCCCACAATAACTTTTCCTTCAGAAACAACACTGATATCTGTGGCAGACGCCCCGATATTTACCACTACGTTTCCCATAGGATGAAGCACCGGCATCCCGATCCCCGCCGCATCTGCCAATCCATTCTCAATAAGCGCCACGCGCTTTGAGCGGATACCTCCGGTCAAAAGCTGCTGAAATGCCATCCTTTCCAATTCACTGATACCAACAGGAACTGTCATAAGGATATCCGGATACTTTGTCACCGGATTTGTGTAACGTTTCAGCAAACGGTTCAGCACAATCCCCATATTCCTGACGTCTGCAATGCCCCCATTCTTCATAGGGCTCCCTGCTTCCACGCTCACCGGAGCTTTCTCATACATCTCAAAAGCTTTCAGACCGATAGCAATTACATGTGCTTTGTCCCGAACCGCAATCATATTTTTTTCATGTACATATTTTTTTTCATTTTTATCGCAGATTTTGATGGTATCTGTCCCCAAATCAACTCCGCAAATCTTCCGAAACAGCATATACATCCCTCTATTCAGCTTTCCAGGATACTGCTCTCCCGGAAACTCATGTATTTTCTATCCCCGATAATCACGTGATCCAGCAATTCAACTCCAAGAAACGCCCCTGCTTCCCTTACTCTTTCTGTAAACGCCAAATCTTCTCTGCTTGGTGTGGGATCGCCGCTTGGATGATTGTGTACCAGCACAATAGAAACTGCATGGTAATGCAGCGCTTGAATAAATATCTCTCGCGGTGAAACGGCAGAGGCATTGACTGTGCCTTTGGAAATAATCTGTTCCCCCAGAAGACGGTTCTTCGTATTCAAAAGCATAAGCGCCACCTGTTCCTGGTCGCTGTGCCGAAAATCTTCCATATAATAAGCGGCAATCGTGGATGGTTCATTAAAATGCAGCGCCTTTTCCGCTTTCTGCTTGGCAAGCCTCCTGGACAGCTCCAGCATACACTGAATCTGCACTGCCTTCACTTTCCCAACCCCACTGTGTTTCATTAAATCCGGAATGGTCAGCCTGTGAAGCCCTAAAATTCCTTCTTCTCCGGGAGTAGAAGATAAGAGACGCTTTGCAAGTTCAAGAGCCGGAAGCCCTTGCGCCCCTGTCCGCAGGATAACGCTTAAAAGTTCTGCGTCTGTAAGCATCTCTGCGCCATAAGCCATGCATTTTTCGTAAGGCTTGTCCATAACCGGAAGCTCTTTCATCGTATACTTATTATTCATAAATGTGCTTTTTTCAAACCCTCTCCCGTCTGAAAACTCAACTGCGCACTATAAACATGGTACATTCTAACACAAAATCCCCTTAATGTATACATGATTAATCTTAAATTTTTGTGTACTGATTCATAATCAATGCCGTCCCCGCATATCTGTGAATTTTCAAACACGCTCTAAACTACAGACGGCGCATATCTCCGCATCACAGCCTCAGCTACCTTTATGCCATCCATGGCAGCCGAAGTAATCCCTCCGGCATACCCGGCACCCTCGCCGCAAGGATAAATTCCTGCAACGCTGCCCTGCAGCTCTTCATTCCGCGGTATCTTTACAGGAGATGAAGTCCGGCTCTCCACCCCTGAGAGAACAGCATCTTTCCTGTCAAATCCGCGGATAATCTGTCCGCATCCCAGGATTCCCTCTTTTAAGGATTCATATAGTTCCTGCGGAAAACAAGACTTTAAATCCGCATATACAAATTCCCCTTTAATACCGGGTTCCACCTCTCCTGCCGCTCTGCTGGCAATACCTTGGCAGAAATCACCCAGAAGCTGTACGGGAACCTTCCCGTCCCCCGCCCGGTAAGCGGCCTCTTCCAGCTTTCTCTGAAAATGCATTCCCGCCAGCACATCCTTCCCTCCATAATCTGCAGGATTTACCGTTACGACCATAGCGCTGTTCGCATTTGCGCCGCCGCGGTCATGGTAGCTCATGCCGTTCACTGCCAGCATTCCCTGCTCTGAGGATGCATTCACTACATATCCGCCCGGACACATACAGAAAGAATAGCACCCTCTGCCATTCTCCAGCCGTCTGGTAAGTTTATAGTCTGCTGCCGGAAGTACATTCCCCCGCTCCCTCCCATACTGGGAAAAGTCAATCATATTCTGCGGATGCTCAATACGCACGCCAACTGCAAAGGATTTTGCTTCCATAGCCACAGCTTTCCGGTTCAACATCTCAAAAGTATCCCTGGCGCTGTGTCCAATCGCCAGCACCAGTACGTCACAGGGAATCCAGATTCCATGATTAATTTCCACTGCCGAAACCCCGCCCTTTTCTATTTGTATATCTGTCATCCTGCTTCGGAAATGCACATCCCCGCCCAATGCAAGAATCTCCTCCCTGATATTTTTCACTACATCCCGAAGGATATCCGTACCAATATGCGGTTTATTCAGCCACAAAATTTCTTCCGGGGCGCCGGCTCCCACAAAACTCTCCAGCACATAGCGGTTCCTGCCCGTAGAATCTTTCACTGCTGTATTCAGCTTTCCGTCTGAAAATGTCCCTGCGCCTCCTTCCCCAAACTGAACATTCGATGTTTCGTCAAGTATCCCTGTCTTCCAGAAAAATTCCACTTTTTTCTGCCTCTCCTCTACACAGTCTCCCCGTTCCAAAATCACCGGGCAGTATCCTGCCCTCGCCAGGGCCAGACCGCAAAAAAGCCCCGCAGGGCCTGTACCAATGATAACAGGGCGCCGTGAAAGGCGGCAGCTTCCCTGCTTCGGAAAATGATATTCCTTCTTTTCTGCTTTCTGGATATTCGCAGCTTTCGCACGCCTGAGCACGCTTTCCTGTCCTTTCACTTTCACGTCTACTGTATAGACAAATTTAATTTGAGGCTTTTTTCTGGCGTCAACAGACTGCTTGACAAGCTCCCAGGAAATAAGGTCACTCTGTTTTATCTTTAATACCTTTAAAATTTCCTGCTCCAAATCCCCCTGCGTATGGGGAACATTTACCTTCAACTGCCCGATTCGAATCATACTTTCCTCCCTGCACTGCTTCCTGCTATATGCCCGCTCGCCCATGCCCACTGTAGATTATATCCCCCGCACGCCCCGTCTACATCCAGCAGCTCCCCCGCCAGATATAACCCCGGAAATATTTTGGATTCTAATGTTTCTGCACAAATTTCCTCTGCCGGAACGCCGCCTGCGCATACTTGCGCCATCTCAAATGACTTTGTCCCCATCACTTCCAGCGTCAGGTTTTTAATAAACGAAACTGCATTTTCGCAAAAATTCTCTCTGTTTTTCCCATACAATTTCAAAAATGCCCGGATAATCTTTTCCTTCCATACCCCCGCCAGCAGTTCTGCCGCCGATTTCTCCGGGAAACAAGCACTTTTTTGTTCCATCAGCTCTTTAATCTCTGTTCGGCTATACTCTGGCATCATGTCCACATGCAAGCGCACATTCTTCTGTTCACCTAAAGCTTCCGCTGCAAACCGGCTAAGCTGGAATACCACAATTCCAGATACTCCATAGTCTGTCCACTGCAGCTCCCCGGAATCCTGATACACGGTTTTTCCATCAATTTCCAAGGCAAGCTTCACATAGTTTCTGGTTCCTGAAAGCATACGCGGAATACTTCCCCGGACTTTCAGCGGAACAAGCGCCGGATAAACCGGGCGCAGGCTATGCCCGCATTTCCTGGCCAGCTCATAACCGCTTCCGTCAGAACCAGTCTGCGGCGCTGCCATTCCTCCGGCACACAGGATTACATTATCACATACATATTTCCACGCAGCCGTGTGTACAGCAAAGCCTTCCTCTGTCTGACGGATTTCCGTCACCCGCTCCTTATATTTCATTTTAACCTTTAAACGCCGGATTTCCTGCATCAGAACCTCCAGCACACTTCCCGCCTGGTCTGTATAAGGATAAATATATCCATCCCGTTCCCGCGTCAAAAGCCCCAGTCCATGAAAAAATTCCAGGGTTTTTTCTGCCGGAAACTTCCTCAGAACCCGGCTCACAAAATCTTCTTCTGCTCCCCGGTATGTGTTCTTTTCCGGCGCTTTCCTATTCGTAAGGTTGCACCTGCCGTTTCCGGTAACCAGTAACTTTTTGCCCGGCTTTTCCATCTGTTCCAGTACAGTCACAGCAGCGCCCTGCCGTGCCGCAGTAATGGCTGCCATCAGTCCCGAAGCCCCTGCGCCTACGATAATGACTCTTTTCATAATCATTTTCTTTCCTTTTTACAGTTCTTTCACTACCCCTGCATCCAGCAGATTCTGCAGCGATTTCAGAATCCCCAGCTTCGCATGATACCATGTCAGACCGCCCTGGAAATACACTGCATAAGGCGGTTTTATCGGACCGTCGGCTGAAAGCTCAATCGAAGAACCCTGCACGAACGCGCCCGCTGCCATAATAACATCACTATCATATCCCGGCATCGCCCACGGTTCGGGAGTCACATAACTGTCTACCGGAGCCGCTGCCTGGATTCCTTTACAAAATTCTACTACGCCCTCAGGACTTCCAAATGTTACCGCCTGGATAATATCGTGCCGGCTCTCGCTTCCATTCGGCACCACTTCAAATCCCAGCCTTTCATAGATATTCGCCGCAAATACTGCGCCCTTTAATGCTCCTGCAACCACTGTAGGAGCCAGGAAAAGCCCCTGGTAAAAGGACTGCATCACCCCCAGGGATGCTCCCACCTCACGCCCCAGTCCGGGAGATGTCAAACGATACGCCGCATTTTCAATGCATTCTTCCGTTCCTGCAATATATCCGCCAATAGGCGCCAGTCCGCCGCCCGGATTCTTAATTAAAGAACCCACTACCATATCAGCCCCCATATCCGAGGGCTCCTTGATCTCCACAAACTCCCCATAACAGTTGTCCACCATACAGAGGATATCCTTACGTATACTCTTTACAAAGGCAACAGCTTCGCCGATTCTCTCCACCGAAAGTGTCGGGCGCGTCTGATACCCCTTCGAGCGTTGAATCGCTACCAGTTTCGTTTTCGGTGTGACTGCACGGCGGATTTCCTCAAAATCAAAGTTTCCGTCCCCCCGCAAGTCTACCTGGCGATACGTAATGCCGTACTCTGCCAGCGACCCCTTGGACGGCCGGATACCAATAACTTCTTCTAATGTATCATAAGGCTTTCCTGATATAGATAAAAGTTCATCTCCTGGTCTTAGATTTGATATGAGCGCCAGAGCGAGCGCATGGGTTCCGCAAGTAATCTGCGGCCGCACCAGCGCTGCCTCCGTATGGAACACAGCTGCATACACTTCCTCCAGCTTGTCACGTCCTAAATCATTATAACCATATCCGCTGCTGCTGTTAAAGCACTCTGCCCCTACCCTGCACTCCTGCATAGCTCCAATGACCTTTAGCTGGTTGTATTCCGCTACAGCGTCAATTTCCCAAAACCGTGTTTTTAATTCTTCTTCTATTTTCTGCCCAAAATCCAATACCGCTTCGCTGATTCCCAGCCTGCGGTAGCTATTCTCCAATATATCCATTGCCATCTTTGTCCAAAATCCCTCGTTCTTTCAGGACTTGTACCATCCTTTCTAAGATTTCTTTATCATCATATGCAAACGCCTCTTTGTCAATCCTGCAGACGTCCCGCTCCCTCCGGAACCAGGTAAGCTGCCGCTTGGCAAAGTGGCGGGTATCTCTTTTTAAAATATACACAGCCTCTTCAAGCGTACATTCCCCATCCAGATAACTCAGGATTTCTTTATATCCCAGCCCCTGCATGGAAACCATGTCTCTTGTATACCCCTTTTCCTTTAACGCCTTTACTTCATCAACCAATCCGTCCGCAAACATCCTGTCTACCCGCGCGTCAATCTTCTGATACAGCCTGTCCCTCCTGTCATCCAGCACAAAGTACGCAAACTGATACGGTGATTCCTTCTGTCGTTCCTTTGCATTATGCTCTGAAATCGGTTCCCCGGTCTCATGAAAATATTCCAGCGCGCGGATTACCCGTTTTACATTATTCGCATGAATCTGCCGGGCAGACGCGGCGTCCACTTCCGCCAGCATCCGGTGCAGGTATTCATTCCCCTTATCCTTTGCCAGCGCTTCCAGCTCTCTCCGAAACCCATTGTCCTCACCGTTTTCCGTAAAATCAATATCATAGAGCACAGCCTGGATATAGAATCCGGTTCCTCCCACCAGAATAGGAATCCTGCCTCTCCCATAAATTTCTTTGATGCACCTGTCTGCATACGCTTTGAACTTCACGACATGAAACTCTTCATCCGGCTCCAATATATCCACCAGATGGTGAGGGACTCCCCCCATCTCATCCGGCATAATCTTGGCCGAACCGATATCCATATGCTTATAGACCTGCATAGAATCCGCAGAAATGATTTCCCCACCCACCAGCTTCGCCAGCCGTATCGATAGTTCTGTTTTTCCCACCGCCGTGGGCCCGGTCAATACAATTAATGGCTTTTTCATATCACACAATTCTCTTAAACTTTTTCTCCATTTCATATTTTGTCATAGAAATAATGGTAGGCCTTCCGTGTGGGCAGTTGTAGGGATTCTCCAAGCCCAGCAATTCTTCAATCAGGGCGTCCGCCTCTGCGGCAGACATCTGATGATTTCCCTTCACCGCCGCCTTGCAGGACATGGACGCAATCTTTTCATTAATCATCTCCGCCTGCACACGCCCTGGCTGCTCCGCCATGCCGTCCAGCATCTCCAAAAATAACTCTCTCTGCGCGATTCCATACAGATTCGCCGGAACTGCACTCACAGCATATTCCCTCCCGCCAAAAGGTGAAATTTCAAACCCCAGTCGCGTAAAATGCTCCATGTAACGTTTCAGCAGTTCTTCCTCCTGCATACTCAGCGTAAGAATCATAGGCGGGGAAAGCTGCTGGGAAGTAAACTCCTTATTCTCCAGATTTTTCATCGTCCTCTCATACAGCACCTTTTCATGGGCGGCGTGCTGATCAATGATATAAAGCTTTTCATTGAATTCTACCAGCCAATAAGTACCGAATACCTGTCCAATCAAGCGGTGCTCGCGTGCGCTTTCCTGTGAGAGAAATTTCAGTTCCATCTGCCGTCCCGCCGGCTGTGCATGTGCCGCTTCCTCTTTTCGTTCTCCTGTATCCGGCGCTTTCACAGGCTCAGCTTCTGCTCTCCCCTCCTGCGCCGTCCCCGGAATCTCCGCCGAAACCCTTGCCAGTGTCCCGGGCTTTTTCTCCGTAAGATAAGGCTTCATCATCTGCTCTGGAGACGTACCCTGCCCGGCCGAACCATATTTCATAAACGCATCTATTTCCTTTGGCGTCGGCAGCACGCCCTTCTTTTCTCCATCATAAAGGGAACGCTCTTCACGTATCTGTTCCCGCCTGTTTTTCTCAAAAGGCTCGGGAATAGCGGATGGCTTCTTCATCTGCGGTACATCTGTTTTTCTCTTTTCATCTTTGACAGATACCTCCGGAATCATTTCCCGGTGGGAAAGCCCTTGTTTTACCGCATGGTACACCATCTGATACATCTTCTGCCCGTCGGCAAAACGCAGTTCCATCTTTGTAGGATGGACATTAATATCCAGGATTCTCCCATCAACTGTAAACTGCAGCGCTGTAAACGGATATTTATGCTGCATCATAAATGTCTTATAGCCGTCCTCAATTGCCTTGGCGATAATACTGCTTTTGATATAACGCCCATTGATAAAATAATTCTCATAATTTCTGTTTCCCCTGGAGATGACAGGTTTTCCGATAAATCCATCAATAGAAACATCCTCATCCTCCACATGGATTTCTACCAGATTGGCCGCAATATCCCTTCCGTAAATACCATAGATAATGTCCTTCAGGTTCGTATTCCCCGACGTATGCAGCTTCGTCTGATTGCTATTTATAAATTTAAATGCAATCTCCGGATGGGACAGCGCCATACGCTCCATCAAATCGCTGATGTACCCCGCCTCGGTCATAGGGCTCTTCAAAAATTTCTTTCTCGCCGGAGTGTTATAAAAAATATTCCGTACCAGAAACGTCGTCCCCTCCGGCGCGCCAATCTCATCCATCCCCTTTTCCGTACCGCCCTCAATGAGATACCTGCATCCCATCAGGTTCCCTGCCGTTTTCGTAATCAGCTCTACCTGACACACAGCGGCAATACTGGAGAGCGCTTCCCCCCGGAAGCCCAGTGAGGCCACATTTAGCAAGTCCTCTACCTTAGAAATTTTGCTGGTAGCATGGCGCAGGAAAGCCAGCGGAACCTGAGATGTTTCGATTCCCTCCCCGTGATCCGTGATTCGGATGAAAGAAATGCCTCCTTCTTTGATTTCTACCGTAATGGCATTTGCCCCCGCGTCAATCGCATTTTCCACGAGCTCTTTCACAATGGAAGCCGGGCGTTCTATGACCTCGCCCGCTGCAATTTTATCAATTGTATTCTGATCTAAAACTGCTATATTTTTCATCTTCCCCACCTGTTTTTCAGTTTCTGCTGTAAACGGTAAATTGTATTTAACGCGTCAAGCGGCGTCATATTTCCCACATCAATTTCACTTAATTCTTTCATAATGTCCTCTTCGCGCACAGTCTCAAACAAGGACATCTGCGCCACATCCACCTGGTCATATTTCTTCTGCTTCTTCGGTTTTTTCTTTTCTCCGTACTCTGCTTTAATTTCGCTGACTTTATCTGTGATATCCGCATTGCTCAGCTCCTCAGCCAATTCCTTGGCACGCTCAATCACCGTATCCGGGACTCCCGCCAGCTTCGCTACCTGGATACCGTAGCTCTTATCCGCGCCTCCCTTTACGATTTTCCGCAGGAATACAATGTCATCACCTTTTTCTTTCACAGCAATGCAGTAATTATGAACAGCGTCTATCTTTCCCTCCAGCTCAGTCAGCTCGTGGTAATGGGTCGCAAACAGGGTCTTTGCTCCCAGAAGCTTCGGATTGCTGATATGCTCTACCACTGCCCAGGCAATGCTCAAACCGTCAAAGGTGCTGGTTCCCCTTCCAATTTCATCCAAAATCAGCAGACTGTTCCGGGTAGCGTTCCGAAGGATATTCGCCACTTCCGTCATTTCCACCATAAAAGTACTCTGGCCGGAAGCCAAATCATCCGACGCGCCCACACGGGTAAAAATCCTGTCTACAATTCCAACCTTTCCGCTGTCTGCCGGGATAAAGCTTCCAAGCTGCGCCATCAGCACAATAAGCGCGGTTTGGCGCATATAGGTAGATTTTCCAGCCATATTCGGCCCTGTGATAATAGATATCCGGTTGCTTCCATTATCCAGATAAGTGTCGTTGGAAATAAACATATCATTGTTTATCATTTTTTCTACCACCGGATGACGGCCGCCTTTAATGTCAATCATACCCTTTTCATTCATATCAGGCCGCACGTAATGATTATGCTCCGCCACCAGGGATAGGGACGCAAATACGTCCGTCTGCGCAATCGCCTTTGCCGTCTGCTGAATCCGCACCACTTCTTTCGCAATCGTATCGCGGATTTCACAGAACATATCATACTCCATCGAAAACAGCTTGTCCTCCGCGCCCAGAATCATATCTTCCAGCTCTTTTAGCTCCGGCGTAATATAACGTTCCGCATTCGTCAGCGTCTGCTTCCGTGTATAGCGTTCCGGCACCAAATCCTTAAAAGAATTTGTCACTTCAAGATAGTATCCAAATACTTTGTTATATTTGATTTTCAGGTTCTTGATTCCTGTCGAATCCCTCTCCTTTGCCTCAAGCTCTGCCAGCCAGGTTTTACCTTCCGTTTTGGAATTCCGCAGCTTGTCAATCTCCTCGCTGTACCCGGTTTTGATAATGCCGCCTTCTTTGATGGCAATCGGCGGCTCCTCCGTAATCGATGCGTCAATCAAGTGAAAAATGTCCTCCAGCGCATCCAGCTGTTCCTCTATCTCCAGCAGAAGCTCTGATCGAAACCCTTTCAAAATATACTTAATATGCGGAAGCATTTCCAGGGAACTTTTAAATGCAATCAAATCCCTGGGATTTGCCGATTTATAACTGATTTTGCTGATTAAACGCTCCAAATCATACACTGGGTTCAAATATTCCCTGATTTCTTCCCGACAGATGGCATTTCCATTTAACTCCTCCACGGCGTCCAGCCTGCGGTTAATTTCCTTTTTGTCAATCAAAGGCTGTTCAATAAAACTGCGCAGCATTCTCGCACCCATAGCGGTCTTTGTCTTATCCAGCACCCACATCAGAGATCCTCTTTTCTGTTTTTCCCGCAGAGTTTCGCACAGTTCCAGGTTTCTTCTCGTGGAGCTGTCAAGAATCATGTATTTTCCAGTCACATAGGGAGTCAGCCGCGTCAGGTTTGACAAAGAACTTTTCTGAGTTTCAAGAAGATACTGCAAAAGGGCTCCCGCCGCAATCACACCGCAGTTATAATCCCCAAGCCCCAGTCCCGCCAGAGTCTTTACCTCAAAATGCTCCATCAGGGCACGCCTGCACAAATCATCGTCAAAATACCAGGATTCCAGGGAATACACGGTAATCCCCATCCGGGACTTCATATCCTCCACATCTATACCGCTCACATAAAACGGCTCATTGCAGATAATCTCTGCGGGAGAAAACTTCGTAATCTCATCCATAAGCTTTCTGGAACTGTCAAGCTCCGTCATAAAATAATCTCCTGTGGTAATATCTGAGACTGACACTCCATAGCGGTCTGCCATGTAGACAATACACATAATATAATTATTTTTCGTCTCATCCAATGCCTGAGTATTCAGGTTTGTACCCGGCGTAACGATACGTATAACTTCCCGCTTCACAATCCCTTTCGCCTGTTTTGGATCCTCCACCTGTTCACAAATAGCCACCTTATATCCTTTGGATACCAGCTTATTCAGATATCCTTCCACTGCATGATAGGGTATCCCGCACATGGGCGCCCGTTCTGCCTGCCCGCAATCCTTCCCGGTGAGGGTAATTTCCAGCTCCCGTGACGCCGTAACTGCATCGTCGAAAAACATCTCATAAAAATCTCCCAGCCGATAGAAAAGAATGCAATCCTTATACTGCTCCTTTGTGCTCATGTATTGCTGCATCATCGGCGTCAAACGTGCCGCATCTACTCTCATCTTTTCCCCTTTCTGATGCACTTGCCGCGTCATCTTTCCTCTAAACCGTATATTATTTATAGCTCCCCATATAATAAAACCCTTTGCTTTCTTCCAGTTTTACATCTATAATCTTCCCGATGAGATTTTCCGTTCCCGGAAAATGTACCAGCAGGTTATTGCTAAGCCTCCCTGTCAGCAAACGGCTGTCCTGCTCGTTTACCTGCTCCACCAGCACCGGCATCGTCTGCCCTTCAAAACGGCTGCTGGTTCTCTTCGAAATCTCCTGTACCTTCTGCAGCAGCCTGTCAAACCGCTCTTTTACCACATCCTCAGGCACCTGATTCTCCATGACCGCTGCCGGAGTGCCCGTCCGTTTCGAATAAATAAAAGTAAACGCGCTGTCATATCGTACTTTCCGCACAACATCCAGCGTCTCCCGAAAGTCCTCTTCTGTCTCCCCCGGAAATCCTACAATAATATCCGTCGTCAAAGAAATGTCGGGGATTGCATTCCGCAGTTTTTCAACTAAAGCCAAGTACTGTTCCTTCGTGTATCGACGATTCATAATCTTTAACAGACGGCTGCTTCCCGACTGGAGCGGAAGATGCATATGGCGGCATATCTTTTCGGAGTTTTTCATAACTTCAATCAACTCGTCTGAAAGATCCTTCGGATGAGAAGTCATAAAGCGGATGCGCTCTAATCCCTCTATCTTTTCTACTTCCTGCAAAAGCTCTGCAAAGCTTATGGGATGCTCCAGATTTTTTCCATAAGAATTCACATTCTGCCCAAGGAGCATGACCTCTACCACTCCGTCCTGCACAAGCCGCCGGATTTCCTGCAGGATATCTTCCGGTTTCCTGCTGCGTTCCCTCCCCCTCACATACGGAACGATACAGTAGCTGCAGAAATTGTTACAGCCGTACATAATATTCACCCCGGATTTAAAGAAAAATTTCCTGTCAGCCGGAAGTTCCTCAACAATCTTATCCGTCTCTTTCCAGATATCAATAATCATCCTGTCTGATTCCAGACTGGATGCCAGCAGCTCCGCAAATTTATATATGTTATGGGTGCCGAAAACCAAATCCACGAACCGATAACTCTTTTGCAGCTTCTCCACCACAGACGGTTCCTGCATCATGCAGCCGCACAGGGCGATTTTCATATGGGGATTTTTTTTCTTAATGGTATTCAGAAATCCCAGCCGCCCGTATACCTTTTGGTTTGCATTATCCCTGACCGTGCAGGTATTGTAGAGAACAAGCTCCGCATGCTCATCTTCTGTCATCTCATATCCAATTTTCTCCAAAATACCGATAAGCTTCTCACTGTCCCGGGCATTCATCTGACACCCGAAGGTATGTACACTGGCAGAAGGCAGCCGTCCGTTTTCCTCAAAAAAACGCTTCGTATACTGACGGCATTCCGCCATAAAATAATATTGCCTGGCGGGTTCCTCCAACGGCGGTTCCTGCCTTAAATCTATCTTATCTAAATTTATCTCATTATACATTTTCCCGGCCTTTTCCTTTCTGTCATACGAATACTTTTAAGAACCGCCCCCATTGTAACACTTTGCTGATAGAAAAGCAATTCCCAAAAAGCAAGCGCAAAAAGAGGGCGATGGAGCTTCTGCTTTCCACCGCCCGTATAACTATCTGCGTTTAAACTATAACAGTTCAGCCTTCGGCTTCCTGTTACCTTATACTAATAAATTCAGCATTGTCCCTACCGCATAATAATTGCCGAGGTTGTACGCACCACTTCTTGCAAACCTTGCAAAATCCAGGAAAGACTCTGACATCGTCGAATTGGATGAAACTGCTCCTGAAGAACTTGCATTTCCCTTTCCAGTGCCAGAGCTTCCGGAAACACCTGCAATCTTATCGACCGGTGTGTCAAGGATAGCCGTTGCCTTTGTGCCGACACGCTCAGCCAATCCATACTGACCGCCTAAAAGATTCTTTGTCTCCTCATAATCCTTGTCTAAGGATTCCGTAAGTTTCTTCTCATCCAGCTGCATCTTTCCGTACTTGTCAATACTGATCCCCATAGCTTTCAGGGTCTTTTCTGACGGCACTGCCCGCTCAAAAGCTGCCAGATGAGAAGCTACAGTCGAACTACGGTTAGAATTGCTTGACAGATAAGATTTTGTCTCATTGTACTGATTTACAAAATCCTTTACTGAGGAAATGATATTGCTCTTTTCCTTTTCCATTGCCGCTGTCGCTTTCTCATAAGCCGCGTTATCGCCTGACTCCAACGCTTCTTCTGCATCTGCACGAACTGCCTCATACCTGGAAAAAACGCTGTCCGCACTGCCAACCTGCAGTTTTGAAGCCGCTGCTTCCATATCTTCCAACGTTGACCGATATCCCATCAGGAATGTTGTTGTGCTGCTGGCACTGCTTGTTGTCTTGTTTGCAGAACTGCCGGAAGAAAGATTCTTCACTGTTTCCTTCGCCTGATAGGAGGCAGTTTTGTACGTACTGGAATTATTGATGAGTGTGCTTTGATAATCATAAGCCCTGCTGCTTGATACTCCACTGATACCCATAAAAACATCTCCTTTCTGGTATAGCAATACCCAATTTCATATTACATAGAATATATCGGCAGTTTTTACCAGAATAATAAGCTGATAGAAAAATTCACCGGGACAAATCTTTATCCGTCAGTTGCCTCATAAATCTTTCTGCATGCGAACTGTCCCCACCGTACACTCCAAACCCTCGGAAATATGCACTCTCGGAACCCAGCCCAGCTCTCTCAGCATGGATGCGTCCAACATCGCCCTGGTTGCCGTAGAATAGCCCAGTTTCTCCTTTTCATCCGGAATCCGGAAAACCACCTCCGTGCCGGCAATCCGCGCCAGACAGCCCGCCAAATCTTTCAGCATAATATCAGAATCCTCATCCGCCACATTATAGGCTTTTCCCGTCTGTCCCAAAAGCATCGTATACAAAACCGCTGAAATGGTATCCGTCACAAATGTATAAGAGTATTTTTGTGTTCCTTCACTCTTTAGTATAATATCTTCTCCGTCCGCCGCCTTCCTGATAAACTGAGAAATTGCTTTTGAATCAGAGGACAACATCGTAGGTCCGTAAACGCGGCTGAGCCTCGGTATCGTAAATGCCAGCCCATGTGTATGACAGTAAGCATTGCACAGTGTCTCACCCAGCCGTTTACTCTCCGGATAACCTGCCCGAAGCGTATTGCAGTCCAGATAGCCCAGATAACCCTCCGAAAATTTATCCGTATCGCCCCTGTTTTCCCCATAAATTTCCACGGATGAGACAAAACAGAACTGCCTCGCATGATGGGAAACCGCATAATCCAGCAGATTTTTCGTACCGATAACATTCGAAACAATCGTCCCGATCGAATCTTCCGAATACTGCAGCGGATGTGTATTGCTTGCCGCATGGATGACGTAATCCACTGCGCCGCATTCCGGAATCCCATCGTTTACATCACAAGCCGCATAACCAAAGCATTCTTCTTTCCAATATTCCGCAAAGCGTTCTTCTGCCCTGTGCGGATTCCTGCTCAACGCAATAATATCCACCGGCTTCTCAAGCGTCTTATTCAAAAGCATCAAAAAATCAATCAGGCATTTTCCGATCATTCCCGTAGCTCCTGAAACCATCACTGTCCTGCCCTGCAGCTTCTCCCTGATAAATTCCTGTCCCGCCAGATACTGCAGCTCTCTTTCATAAAGTCCCCAGACGTTTTCCTTTTCTACACCGCTCAATTTACTTCTCACTTTCTCCATACTTTATCATCAATAATCCTTGTATAGCTCTGTATGATTTTAATCACTTTCATTGATACATTATCGTCTGCATAATCCGGCACTTCAGTCTCACACGGCTCCATATCCACCGCAATCTCTACCGCCTGCAAGATAGACTCTTCCTTGATGCCTCCTATCACAAAACACCCTTTATCTAAAGCCTCCGGCCTTTCTGTCGAGGTTCGGATGCATACTGCCGGAAAACGGCTCACCGCAGCTTCCTCCGGCATTGTCCCACTGTCTGACACAACACAGAAAGCATTTCGCATCAATTTGCTGTAATCCGTAAAACTGAAAGGCGGCATCTTTTTTACCAGAGGATGAAATTCAAAATGGTTCTTCGACATGATATTCGCACTTCTGGGATGCACTGAATAAATCACAGGCATCTGATACTTTTCCGCAAGGCTGTTCACTGCGCTCATCAGGCTCATAAAGTGCTGCTCATTGTCCATATTTTCTTCCCTGTGCGCGGACAGGACAATGTACTTCCCTTTCTTCATCCGGAGCTGCTCCAAAATCCTGCTGCCTTCAATCTCGCTCTCATGGGCGCAGATAATCTCCTTCATAGGTGAGCCTGTCACATACACATGCTCCTTCTTTACACCCTCGGCAATCAGATACCTCCTGGCGTGTTCCGTATAAGGAAGGTTAACATCTGAAATATGGTCAACAATCCTCCTGTTGGTTTCTTCCGGAAGATTTTCATCAAAGCACCTGTTTCCCGCTTCCATATGGAAAATGGGTATCTTAAGCCTCTTAGCTGAAATCGCCGTAAGCGCCGAGTTCGTATCCCCCAAGATAAGCAGTGCGTCCGGTTTTTCTTTCCGCATCACCTCATAAGATTTCGCTATGATATTTCCCAGCGTTTCCCCCAGATGTTCTCCTACGACTCCCAGGTAAAAATCCGGTTTCCGAATTCCCAAATCCTCATAAAAAATCTCATTCAGCCTGTCGTCATAATTCTGTCCTGTGTGTACAAACACATGCTCAAAATATTTATCCGCCTTTTTTATAATCTCAGACAGGCGGATAAGCTCCGGCCTTGTGCCGACAATTGTCATTACTTTTAGTTTCTTCATGCTCTTCTCCTCCTTTTATTCTCAACAATGAATACATTGTCTCTTTTCCTATCCGATCCAGGTTCTGTTTTTTGCCGAACCGATCAGCACCTGCTTTCCCTGGAATGCAAATCCATATTTGCGTATGCGCTCCTCGGGAATGCCTTTCGCTGTAAGCGCAGCTTCATATCTCTTCTGTTCAATCTGCAGCAGCGCCGCATTCACAGTATCTTGCAGCCCTGCTTCTTTCGCGGGCTGATGTACCTTGAATTCCAGAATAAATGCATCATCATCCTGATAAAGCGGCTCCAACATCACATCATACCGTCCGAAACCGCTTTCCCGATTCGACGTCAGCACATATCTGTCGGACAGTTCCACCATCAACCCCAGTACAAAACCGTGGTAAAAGCGCTCCGGCTCCTGGAAAGACGGATTTTTCCCGGTGTCAAAAGAGCTGAACGTTTCCAGCGCTACTCTATTTATATATTCATTCATCGCATCCACATCATCCAACAGCAGCGCCTTAATGAAATCATTATAGCTGTCCCCATACTCCGTAAACCAGTCCTGGACCATCGTTTCAAACATAACGCGCACTTCCCTGTTGGTAATTGCCAGGTAATAAGAAAACCTTCCCGTACGCTCCAAAAATTCCGTTTTCACTACTTTCAGATAACCGCCGGCTAGCAGCAGGCTCCAGATGGCGCTTTCCCTTCCTGTCAAATGATTGTAAACAATCTGTTCCTCTATCTGCGTTTTCAGAATCCCTCCCTGCAGCAGCCGTTCGAACTCCAGCTTTACATTTTTATTCCCCTCACGCAGCAGCTTCCCCACCAGGCTGTTCGAGCTGGTATTCACCCAGTAAGCGGCGATTTTCTTCTTATCAAGGTAATTCAAAATCGACCACGGATTATAGATATCCTTACAGCTCCCAAAAGTAAAGCCGTCATACCAGTTTTTCACTTCCTGCCTTTTCTCAGATAGTCCGAATTCATCCAGGGATGCAAAGACTTCCTCTTCCGTAAACCCGAAACTATCCCCATACTTCTCCGAAGTCGTCGTTACCACCTCCAGGTTATTCAAACCCGAAAAGACAGACTCCTTGCTGACCCTGGTAATGCCCGTCATTACAGCGCCTTCCAGATACGGGTTCGTCTTGAACGTTGCATTAAAAAAGCCTCTCATAAAAGATATCAGCTCATCCCAATATCCATTTACATAAGCTTCCTGCATGGGCGTATCATATTCGTCCAGCAAAAGAATTACCTTTTTTCCATAATAATTATGGAGATAACCCGACAATGCTTTCAATGTATAAGTCGCTTCATTGTCCTCCATATCTACAGAGATATGCCTGAAATCTTCTTTCTCACTTTCATTCAGGCTATTCCCTTCCAGCAGGAAGTCAAATCTGTTGTAAAGACTTTTAATAATCCGGCAGATTTTTTTCCGCGTCTGCTCAAAAGATGTCTCTTTTATATCTGCAAAGCTAAAGAAAATAACGGGATATGTCCCCTGCAGCTTCCGGTACTTCTCCTCCTGCCATATAGACAATCCCTCAAATAAATCTCCTCTTCCAGCATAGTCCACGGAAAAGAACTTCTCCAGCATACTCATATTCAGCGTCTTTCCAAAACGCCTTGGGCGGGTAAGCAGCGTTACGCTGTCCCCGTTTTCCCACCATTCTTTAATGAACTCCGTTTTGTCCACATAAAAGTAATTTTCTTTTCGTACTGTTTCAAAATCCTGATGTCCGATTGCCACTGTTCTTCCCACGGCTCTCTCCCTTTCGCCATTCCGTTTTGCAGAAAACGTTCTGTTCTTAACGCATGTCACAAAAAGACTCTGTTTCGATTCAAAATGCTTATGTATACTATAACACTGTCTAAAAGAAAAGTCATCCCTTTTTTAAAAAAGAGAATGACCTTACTGTTCTGAATTTTACGGGCAATATCCCCGCTTTTTTAAATATCCCACAATCTTTTCTACAGATTCCTCCACTGTCAGGTGAACCGTATCAATCACCAATTCTGAGTTTTCCGGAATTTCAAAGGTATCGCTTACACCGCTGAAGTTTTCCATTTTTTCTTTCTTTTTATAATAACCTTTTACATCTCTTTTTGCACACTCTTCTACCGGGCAGTCCAAATATACCTGTATATAGCCTTCACCCAAAACCTCCCTCATCTGCCGGCGCATATCTTCGAATGGCGCAACTACCGCGACAATGGTAGAAATATCATTTCTATTCAAATATCCTGCCAGTACCCGGACAATTCGATTCTGCTTCATCCGTTCCTCTCTTGTATAACCAAACAGATTTCCCAGTTCTCCCCGCAGGATATCGCCATCAATGACCTGAACGGGTATCTCACATCTTTTCAGATATTCCCCTACTCCATTTGCCAAAGTCGTTTTGCCGCTTCCGCTGATTCCTGTAAAGCACAATGTAAATACCTTCATGCCGTCTCCTCCCGCTGTGTCTTACAGCTCTCCAAAAAGCTCATAAAATTATTTTTATTTTCCTGTGCCGATACCGTCGGCCTGCCCAAATCCTCTCGCGCGCCGATCGCACATAGAACTTCAATCATCCGCAGCCCTCTGTGCTCTTTTGCTTTTGCCAGCTCCAATTTAAGCTCTTCCTCGCTATCCACACACACAGCGTACGGATAACCGCAAGCTCTCGCAACTTCAGATAAACGGATCTTCCGCGCCGCCGTCGGCATTCCCCCTACTGTCTCATGCGCTCCATTATTAATTACTACATGTACCAGATTGGAAGGCGCCGCTTCTCCGATAACTGCCAGAGCGCCCATATGCATCAAAACGGCCCCGTCCCCGTCAATACACCAGAAACGGAGTTCCGGACGGCTTATGGCTGCGCCCATGACAATAGAAGAACAATGCCCCATAGAACCTACCGTCAAAAAATCATATTTATGGCTCTGGTTCTTCTGCTCACGAATCTCAAATAGCTCCCGGCTTGCTTTACCTGTCGTAGATATAACAGGTTCTTCCCCTGCTGTTTCTGTCACATACCGGATAATTTGTTCACGAGTCATCTGATTGTCGTTCTTATACATGACCTTTCCGTCATAAGTCAGCGCATCTTTCTTGACTACGAAAGCAGCCTGCTTCCCGCAGCTCAGCGCTTTCCTGAACTTTTCCATAACTATTTCCAGTTCTGCGCTATCTGTTTCACGACTGACTACAAAATAGGAAATGTCCATATCTTCAAGAAGTTTTAAAGTCACTTCTCCCTGGTATCTGTGCTGTGGTTCGTCATGAACCCCCGGTTCCCCCCGCCAGCCAATAACAAATATGCACGGAATACCATACACTTTATCGTTGAGCAGTGAAGCAACAGGGTTGATTGCATTCCCTTCCCCGCTGTTTTGCATGTAAACTACAGGAACTTTTCCCGTCGCCAGATGATAGCCCGCCGCCAGCGCCGTACAGTTTCCTTCATTTGCCGCAATAATATGGCGCCGGGAACCCTTGCGGCAGTCGGCCTCCAGGTAATTGCACAGCGCTTTAAGCTGTGAATCAGGAACCCCCGTATAAAAGCCGGAACCAATCATGCTAACGAAATCTTCTGCTTTCATGCCTATTCCTCCTTCTGCTTTTCTGACAAAATTTCATGATACAGCCTGTCAATATCATGCTCTTTTAGACAAACCGGATGATTCTTCAATCGACCGGAATTCACCGTTTTCCTCAATAATTCAAAATCTTCTTCCCGCTCCGGTACAGGTGCTTCCAAGCCCAAATCATCCAGCAGTTCCTGAAACTGTCCTGCCGCTGACTTTTCATCTTCTGCTCCCATAGCTTCCGCCAATCCCCGGAACACCGTATTCAGATACTCTATCCCTCTGAAATCCGTACATTGGCTTGTGTGTTCCAGCATATGCGGCCATAACTTCGCCACGCACAGCGCCGCAGCATGACCATGTGCAAGCCCATACAAGCCCGTAAGTTTGTAGCACATCGCATGGCCTGCAGTCGTCTGTGCAATATTAATAGCCTTTCCTGCAAGGTTGGCGGCTTTCAGCATCTCGACGCCCGCTGCATATTCTCCGTCTATATATGCTCTCTGATTTTTCAGGATTATCCGTATCGCCTTTTCAGAATCTTTTCTGCTTTCTTCTGTAGAATGAACCGACCAATATGCTTCCACCGCATGGCACAGCGCGTCCATCATGGCGGATTTTTTCTGATATACAGGCAATGTCTCAAGCAGCATAGCGTCCATATATACCGCTGTTGGAATGCAGTTTTCATCTGTCACCGACTGCTTTTCCCCGTCTTTATATATAACTGCAAAGCGTGTCGCTTCGCTCCCTGTACCCGCCGTAGTCGGAACTGCAAGAAATTCCATATGCAAATATTTCTCCGGCTCTTCCCTGCCCGCATACAGTTTAATACACTTCGCCACATCCATAGCGCTTCCGCCTCCTATGGCAGCAATCATATCACAGGACTCTCTGAGAAAAATATCCGTTCCTTTAACGACGGATTCATATAATGGATTGGGCTGGAAGTCTGAAAAATGTACGATTCTCACCCCCAGCCGCTCCCCCAGTTCCTTAAAATATCTTCCAATCTCAAGTTTTGACACAGAATTTCCGCAAACCAAAAAAATGCTTTCCGGCCTGCGCTCCACAAAATACGTTTCCAGTTCTTGATAATCCCCATTTCCAACCATAAATCTTTGTTTCGCCATACCTCTTATACCTGCTCTTCTTCCGGAATCAGCGTAATGATATCTTTAATTGACATGCACATATCATCACATTCTTTTGCTCTGTGATTTTCCAAAATCATTTTTGCGGCATTCTGCATAGCCGGGACTCCGGCTCTTATGAGCTGGTTGGCGTAGATTACTATATTTACGCCCCTGGCTTTAAATTCTTCTTCGGTGACTTTGTTAAATGTAGTAGGCACGACCACCAGCACCGTATTCTTATCCTCCTGCCGGAACTTTTCTACAAATTCAAAAATCTCATCCGGCTCTCGTTTCCGGCTGTGAATCATAACCGCATCCGCACCTGCGTTCACAAACGCAAACGCCCGCTCCAGCGCATCCTCCATTCCCTTTTCAAGAATCAGGCTCTCTATGCGTGCGCAAATCATAAAGTCCCTTGTTTTCTGCGCTTTCTTTCCGGCAGCTATCTTCTCGCTGAACTTTGCAATCGAATCCTGCGTCTGGCAGACCTCGTTCCCAAACAGAGAGTTCTTTTTAAGCCCAATCTTATCTTCTACAATCACCATAGAAACTCCTATGCGCTCCAATGTTTTCACCGTATACACAAAATGTTCCGGCAGTCCCCCCGTATCTCCGTCGAAAATAACCGGTTTTGTCGTGACCTCCATAATATCATCTATCGTACGGAAACGGGAAGTCATATCCACCAGCTCAATGTCCGGTTTCCCTTTTGCTGTAGAATCACACAGGGAACTCACCCACATAGCGTCAAACTGGCGCGCCTCCCCATTCTGATAAACCACTGTCTTTTCTGCAATCAGCCCGGTAAGCCCGCTGTGCGCCTCTATTGCAGTTACTGTTCCCTTCATTTCGATGGTTTTCCGCAAACGGGCACGGCGCATATCCGGCAAAGAAAGCTCTGACCTGGCACGTTTTTCAAGTATCCGGTACTTCTCATCATCCGAATAGGGAAATTCCACCAGCATTCCCCCATAAGAATCCAGAACCTTGGCCACTTCATCACGCACCGGCTTCTGGAATCCACTGCGCCAGTCATCTCCGTGAACCACAAAAGACGGCATATACCTCTCCAGATTCTCTCTGTAGCTAAGCGATTTCTGCTCGACTACCTGATAGACCCCGGCAATATTCTCAAACATAACTTTCCGCTCTGAAAACGGTAAAAGCGGAAACCTTTTATAACTTGCCACTGCTTCGTCTGACAAAACGCCAATCATTAGTTTTCCCAGTCTCTTTGCCTTCTTTATAATGGCAACGTGCCCGCTGTGAAGCATATCTGTAGAAAAACACATATAGACCAGCCTGTTTTCCAGCTCACCCATTTGCATAGACAAAGCTTCCAAATCTTCCGGCGTATCAATTTCGCTGCACAGCAGTTTCCCTATATCCATAGGGAAAACGGAACATGCATCCGATATTTCGTTAAAAGCCTTTTCTGCGTAGCACTTCACATCGCCCCGTTCACAGCAAAAAACTATCTGCTCCAGCCAGACATCCCAATCACGTTTCTTTAACATATACAAAGGCCATGCTGCGGCTGCCCTGTCAAAAAATTCCACTCCTATCTTTGTAATCCTGCCGTCTTCAATGACCGCTTTAAAGTCCTTATCCGGTAAAGAATGCATACGGCTGACAGCCATACAGCTCTTTTCACTTGCAAGCACTTGCCGGAGCACTTGTTCTTCAAAGACCAAATCCCCATGCATCAGCAGGATATCATCATCCAGATATTCTCTTGCGCAATAAATAGAATAAATATAATTCGTATCCTGATACGCTTCATTTTTTACAAATGTAATATCTGCCTGCAGCTCCAAACTCTGGCAATAATCAACCAGAACATCATCAAACAAGCCTGTCGTTATAATAATCTCGCAGACTCCCGCCTCTTCCAGCATTTTTAACTGCCGGCTCAGAACGGTATACCCCCCCCCGGGTATATCCGTCATGCACTTTGGATACCCGGAAGCTGCCGCTCCCATCCTGCTTCCCATGCCCGAGTTTAAAATAAGTGCTTTCATACTTTCCTCTTTCTGCCTTTATTTCTCCAAGTAGCATCTATAGAAATCTCTATGGTTTTCCATCCATTCCGCCTGTTCCTGAACCATAATCCTGTAAGACGGAACGATATGATCCAATTCCCGTCTCGTATCCAGCAGCGACTTATTATTCACGAAAGTATCCTTCGCATGAATCACAGTTCTATTCCGGTTCGAATATTCGTTAAACAGGCGCAGCAGATCATACTTCGAAATCTCCTCGTTATTCACCAGATGATAAAGCCCCGTCAGGTTCTGGCGCATAGCAGCTTCTATGGACTTTGCCAGTTCCAGCGTTGTCACACCGGACCAGATTGCCTTCGTAAAGCCGTCAATCTCCCCATCCTGCCCCATAAACCAGTGAAACAGCCCAATTCCGTCCGCTTTCAACTCCGGCCCGACAATAGATGTACGAAGCGTCAGATTCCTGTCGTCTGTCAACTCTCCCAACGCCTTTGACCTTCCATAGTAGGACTCCGCATCCGGTGTACTTTTCTCCGTATACTGCCCTTTACTTCCGCTGAATACACAGTCCGTACTGATATGTATTACCCTGGCGCCCGCATCCTCTGCACATTCCGCCAGGAAATGCGGAAATACACTATTTAAATAAATCCCTTCTGACAACTTAGCATCCACAGCCCTATTCAGGATTCCGATACAATTGACCGCCGCATCATACGTTCCTTCTGCCAATACACTCCTAACCGAATCCTGATTCAAAGCATCTCCCTCTATACAGACGATGCCTTCGCCAAGATTTTGGAGACGCCTTGCAAATCCCGTTACCTGATGCCCGCGTTCAGCCAGATACAGAGCGGCCATATGCCCCGCCATGCCATTTACCCCAAATATGATAACTTTCATCTGCTTTTCTCCTCCCGGGCTATTTTGCTGTCTCCAACTCTCCTTGTACATACTGCAGCTCCAGAAGGCGTTCTTTTACCTGATCCCTGTCCAGAATCTGCGTATTGCTGGAATTAAATTCCTTCAGTTCCCGCACATCTACTTTACCCTTCTCAAAATACTGCTCGTAGTTCAGCTCCCTGTTATCCGCAGGCACCCGGAAAAACTGCCCCATATCCTCCGCATGGATATACTCTTCCCGCGTCAGCAGCGTCTCATACATCTTCTCGCCATGACGAATTCCGATATAATGGATATCTGCCTGCCCTTCTGCAAAAATATCCGAAACGGCGTGCGCCAGCGTATCAATCGTGCACGCCGGAGCCTTCTGCACCATGATGTCGCCTGCCTGTCCGTTCTTAAACGCGAAAAGCACCAGGTCTACCGCTTCCTCCAGGCTCATCAGGAACCTGGTCATATTCGGCTCTGTAATCGTCAAAGGCTTCCCGGCTTTCAGCTGTTCAATAAACAGAGGGATGACTGATCCTCTGGAACACATCACATTCCCATACCGTGTCCCGCAGATTACAGTCTTATCCGTTGTCCTTGATTTTGCCACAAACACCCTTTCCATCATGGCCTTGCTGATACCCATAGCATTAATCGGATAGGCTGCTTTATCTGTAGACAGGCAGACAACCTTTTTTACCCCTTCTGCAATCGCTGCGGTAAGTACATTATCCGTTCCCATGATATTTGTCTTGACCGCTTCCATCGGGAAAAACTCACAGGAAGGAACTTGTTTTAACGCCGCAGCATGGAACACATAATCCACGCCCCGCATCGCCTCCTGTACGCTCCGAAGCTGGCGCACATCGCCAATATAATATTTAATCTTGCTGTTGTTATAAAATCTGCGCATATCATCCTGTTTCTTTTCATCGCGGGAAAAAATGCGAATCTCTTTGATTTCTGTATTCAAAAAACGTTTTAATACCGCATTTCCAAAAGAACCCGTTCCTCCCGTAATCAGCAATGTCTTTCCTGCAAAAATATCCTCTTGTTTCATCATAGCGACTCTTCCTTTCCCTGATTTAAATTTTCATATATCAACCGTACATTCTCAAACTTAGGTTCCGCATAATCTTCAATAAAGAAATCCCCTGCTTTTTCCCGCAGTTCCTGAATCCTATCCTGATACTTCTGTTCACTTATATGATTTGAAAAATCATCCGGAAATATATGATAGATTTCTTTACCGCTTTTGAGCAATACATATCTATCCTGTTCTGTTACCGCTCCCCGGAACGACTGCAGATATTCCCCAAAACCAGCTTTTATAAAATTCTCTATCGTAACTTTATTGTAAACATCTACGGATTGCAGCTTAATATAATCACAGAGTACATCCTCATATAGACACTCATTCTCTTCGACAACATATTTCATAAATTCCAGGAAATTATACAAACTGAAAAGTCTTTTCTCACATTTTACAGGAATTTTCCCTCCCCATGCAATAAAGTTAAAATAATTCGCATCTTTATTCCAGCGTCTTGATTCTTTTGTCATAATAGAACCATGATCGCTCATAAATATCTTCACTGCATGTCTGCCAAGCATTTCTCCCATCCATTGATTTTGCCGGTCTAAATATCTGCATGTTACTTTAAGATTTTCCAGAAGTTTTCTTCGCTTTTCCGGACAAAATCTGGAGGTAAAAGATGCCAGGCTTGAATCGAACTCCTCTAAATCCGGACTGCATATCGGCTCATGAGCCTCTAATACAGAGTGAATCAAAAGAAACGCTGGTTTTTCCGAATTCAGTATGACCCGTAAAGCATTCCAGTTTAGTTTGCTTGTGGCCGTCTCAAACGAAGATATCTTTTCTTTTTTAAAATTAAATGCATTCAGGCTTTTTGTTTCAAGATGCCCGCCATTACCGACTCTAATGCAAACATACCCTTTATCCTGCAAATAATCTATCAGTATATGGCTCTCCCTGCCTTTATCCTTGTAACTGCAATCATCAATCTCATATTCTTTATCAAAAATCAGAGAATACATACACCTTGTCCAGACAGAAGAGGAATATGTATTCTCAAAACGTATTCCTTTCTTCCTGCAGCCTTTCGTATAGGGCATATATTCTACCCATTCCTGATTCAGCGCATCCTGCCAGAACCAGATAATATCACGCTCTTTCCGCCGCTCCAATTCATTCTTTATCTTTATAAGCAGGGCGTCCAGTTCTCTTCCCAGACTGGCAATCTGCTCCCAGCCGGAGAATTGCCGGTCTGTATATTCCCGGATACATTTTTTCAACATAAACATATCTCTATTATTTATATGGAGACTTATAATTTTTTTCAGTATTTGCGCGCGTTTTTCCGGTGCTTCTTCCATTTTATATCTGTTATTCAGGATTATTGAACCAAGATAAGGATTTTCAGCCCAATAATAATATGCAGAATTCAGATAAACTCCGTATTTCTCCAGCAAATCATTGACGTCCACAACCTCTATTTTTTCGGGAAGCCCCTTTTTCAATTCATCCCGAAGTTCATACGAGCCAATCACTGCCACTTCCATGTCCTCATTCAAGTAGGACATATCACGGACAGGAATCCTTGCTGCTGCCTCGGGAATCTCAAGTGACTCCTCCGCCGGATTCATATCCACGATACATTGAGGGTTCAGCACAGGATAGAGTTCCGAAAGCATTCTTTTCGCATAAGCTCCCGCACCTCTCATAACGACACGTTTCCCCTCCGTCCGCTCCCTCAATAATTCTCCCAAAATTTCCATAAAAGAATTATAATGCTCTGCAAACCCATATTTTATAGATAAATCCTGTATTTCCTGCTCTATATCTATCATCATCTTCCACCTTATTGAAGCTGTACCCCAGGCTCTACTCTATGTTGGTTAATCGTTAGATATCCGAAACATTTTGCACACATATTCAGGTATCCTTTTTCTGAATATCCCAGGTTCCACTCCATGATTTCATTTTTATCTCCGCTTTCAAAGCAGCAGTCTGTATCAACCGGCTCATTTTCATATACTGCCCTGGACGCATACATCGCAGGTACGCAGAAAATAAATTTCCCCTCATGGAATGCCCGGCAGGTACTGCGGCATGCGTCAAACATATCAATAAGCTCTTCACTGCTCTTTTCCGGATGGTCTTTCGCACGAAACCCAAAATCGCACCAGGAATCTACCTGTGGGATTTCATAATGGATGCCATAGGTATCCATTTTCTCCGTAAACCGGGAGAGTTTATTTTTCAATCTGTCATTTACACAAGTATAATCACTAATAGATATATACCCCCCCGTACTTTTCAGTGTTTCACAAATATCATCCGACGGAATAATGGTAGCATTTGAAATAATCTGTATATGATGATATTGTGAAGCATAATGCTCCATAACATACTCCAGCATTCTGCCAAACTCTTTATTTAAAAACGGTTCTCCTCCTGTAAAAATCAAATCCCATATATAATCAGCTTTCGAGAAAAGCAAATCTATATCCTCTTTTACTTCCTCAAAGGAACGGTGCCGCGCATTTTTCAAATACGGATAACATGGCGCGCAGTCACGGCATTTCAAGGTACATTTTTCAGTCACCAATATCGTAATATCCTCAAAATACAGTTTCTTCTCTACATAACTGGTATATAGGTGAAGCGGAAGCGCCAAAAAACCTGACGCCGTAAATACGTTTACGCCTTCTCTATATTCCCCACCGCTGCTGCATGTTATATTTTTAATAATAGTTTCCGTGTTATATTTTGACGCCGCCACAACAATCACAGAACCTTCATGGAAGATTTTCTTTGGCGAAACTACGGAAACACCTTTAAACCCCTCGTTCTGTTTTTGTGGAGAAGAATCTGCAAACTCAATGGGAATATCCAAAAACTTTATTTTATCGTACACTTCTTCCCCAATCATCCCGGCGCCATATATATAAATTTTTTTCCAAGTGTGGATGCGAAACTTCTCGCCCAGCGCTTCCAGTTCATGCCCTCTGTTTTTCCATTTCATGCTGCTTTCCTCCTGCGATAATCTTATGCCCCATTTAAAATTTCATATATAACTCTCTTACCTTCCCCTGGAGCCTTATATTCTCTTTCTCTAATACATCGTTTTTCTGTTCAGCAGCCATAAGCATTTTAGTCAGTTCTTCTGCTGTCAACTCGCTATACAAACTTCCATTTTGCGCTTTACAAATCATTTCCCCACAGAATTTCGTTGTCAGCGGATGCTTCTCCGGTGACACTCTCGCTTTCATTTTTCTAAAAAATGATAATACATTTCCGCCAAAACAGGCGCATTCCACCAGATTTAATTGACGCAGGCACGCAAAGACAAATGCATCTTCGTCAGGATATATATCTTTTGTCTGGCTGTCCTGTTGTGGGTGGTAGCGTTTGGACGAAACGGTTTCCCCGCAGAATTTAATCTTTGAATCCCGGAAAATCCGGAACCACATCTCATTATCCTGCGTAATCTTTAGCTCCTCATTAAAATATCCTACTCTGTCAAAATGACTCCTATGTACTAAAAGCGCGCACCCATTGACGCATCCTAAAATAACAGGATACACAGACATCTCCATGACTTCCTGCGTATAGAGCGCCTCAAAATTTGTCCAATTGTACACCCTTCCCTCTTTATCCAGAATATCGTAATTTCCATATACGAGCGTCTCTTTTTCCTCGCCCTGCAGATGCCTCACATAAATTTCACACGCATCCGGTTTCATCAGATCGTCATGGGAAAGCCATGCAAAATACTCTCCTGACATATGCGCAATTCCCATATTCAGCGCCGTGGCCACTCCCCCGTTTTTCTTATGAAGTCCGATAATCCGATCTCCATAAGCGTCCATGATTTCCCTTGTTCCATCCACTGAACCATCATCCACCACAAGAACTTCTACGTTTTCATACGTCTGGTTTAGCGCGCTGTCAATCGCTTCTTTCAGATAATTTTCTCCGTTATATACCGGTATTACGACGGATATCCTGGGTTTATACATTTTTCTCTTCTCCCCTTGGCAATTGTTTCCCTACAGGTTTCTTATACGGATTGATGGGCAGAAAGCCCGCACAGTGCTTGCAGAAATTCACATACCCTTTTTCTGTATAACCCATAATAAACTCCACGAAAACTACTTTATCTTCTACTTCACCGCCGCTCAGATCAAATGAATCGTTCGGCTCTTCTGTTTCCAATCCGGCTTTTATACCAAAATTCGCATAGTTACATGCATATAACCTGCTATGGTACAATTCCCTGTATGGCACTGCACACCTGTCCCTATAGGCAATTAACTCTTCTTCACTCATTCCATAATTATCTGTTTTAAGAGGTTCCAAGTCGATCCAATATGCTTCATCCCCTGTATTTACCGCATATTCTACGCCATACTTCTGCAATTTCTCTTCTATCTCAGGCAAGATCTTTTTAGAGCGTTCTACATACTTTGAATAATCGTCAATCAGAAAACGGAACCCATACCTGGCGCATATTTCGCATACCCTGTCTTTCGGAACAATCGTGCAGTTAGTTGAGATTCCCAAAGAAACTATCTGCTTCCTGTAATGGCTCCCGATATACTCCAGGATTTCATCCGCCTCAGGATGAAGAAACGGTTCTCCCCCTGTATAAGAAAAGAAATCCACCACATCAACATTTTTAAAATAGTCTGCAAGCGTCTTTTTTAAATCCTCTACATTCTCATTCTTCTGATTCTTATTGTAAGCTGTAAAGTTCAGGCATCCGTCACAGTTCAAATTACAGACGGTCGTTGATAAAAAACCGACGCTAGGCATATAAATCTTCCCCAGCGCATACCATGCATAAACCGGAAGCACTGACTGTTTAAATTCTTCCATATACCAGAAATCCCTGTTCTTTTCCATCCCATGCTTTTCCAATATCCGGCGCATTTCCAGCATCGTGTTTTCCATTGCGGCCAAAATAATCAATTTCTTTTCGGGCCTTTCTACTAATTCTACCGGAGAAATTACTTTTTTCCCTAAATAGCCGTTCTGCTGTTTGTCATAATTTCCATCCACAAACGCAAACTCTATCCCCAGTTTTGAAAGAGTCCTGCTCATCCTGGCTCCATAGTCTCCCGCGCCATAAATATAAAAGCATCCGCCTTTTAACGCCTCCCATTGTTCTTCAAGTTCATGTCCCTTTTTTGTCCATTTCATATTAGAAACTTCTCCTTTCCAGTTCTTCTTTCATATGCTTCCAGATTTCTTTTCCTGCCGTGCCATCTGCAAAATTTACATTTCCTCTAAAAAAACCTTTTCTTTTATCTATGTGAATATCTTTCCCCTGCGCCACAATATCCAGAAAATCCTTCAAACTGCAGTAAGACTCCCGATAGACAGGATTCACGGAAGCCTGCATCACGGATTCCATAATCTCCTTTTGCTGATTTTCCATGAATGGAACAAACTCCATACTTACCGCCCGATTTCCATTCTTATCAATGCACACAATTTTATCGCTCTCTCTTGAAAACAGATATTCATAATCTTCATCATGACATCGGCCGCCAAAAAATCCGCCTTCCTTTCCATTCCCTAAAAGCTCCTGCGTCCCAACCGGAACCTTCGCATGCTTTCCTGTTTTTCTATCTATTTTTATAAAATGATCCGCCTGGAATGGGATAAACCACACGCTATCCCCTATGCATGCAAGTCCAGAAAATGCAGGACTGCTCCCGTCCAGAATATGGTACGCGGCAAAATCTTCTGACACTACAGAAAATCCTTCTTCTTTGTTCCATCTCAAAAGCATCACCGGGTTATTTGACATAATCCATATATTTTCATCATCCGCCGCAATCCTATAAAACGCCGCTGTCCCTTTGTACCTATGGACTTCCCAGCTATCCGTTTCCGGCGCATATTCTGCCAGAAACGGCTTATTATCACATACCAAAAAGATATGTTCTTTAAACAACAGGCCATCAACAAAAACCGGCTCTTCATTTTTATAGCCTAATTCCTTTGACAAAGGACATTCTGCTGCTTCTACCGTATTATCTTCTGCATCAATCACAAATCTCCGGCTGCTGAATAAAATCGGAAACAGATATATCTTTTTTCCATGCAGTATCGGAATATACTGGTTATTTAGTTCTTTCTCTTCCAATACAACTCTTTCCATATTACCGTTTTTGGTGTCAACCACCAATATGCAATCACAAAAATACGGAATAAAGAAAATTTTCTGCCCATATGCCACCGCATTCTTAAACATATAGTTTTTGCTTTCTGCGCCTTCCAGCGCCCCGGCAAACTCTATCTGTTTTGTCTGCAGATGCAATTTAAACACCGCGTTATATTTATGATGAAACATCCATAAAATATCTTCCTGAACTGCACAGCTGATTGTTCCCATACGCGTATTATTATAGTCTGTAATCAGGATTGGTTTTCCGGTAACGCCAAAAGATTTCAGCATGGAACTGGTTTCATCTCCGATATATGCGTCTGCCAGCAGGAGCGCCCGCTGGCTGTCCTGGCTGTTATCATAAATCACATTGGGAAGCGTCTGAAACCGTTCTACAATGTCCATATACCGCTTCTCATAATGAGGACGCACACTTTCTATGGTACTGATGCTCAAAGGATGCGGACGCCACAGCAATACCATATCATCTCTCTGCGGAAATATCTCTATGAAGTCCTCCAGCTTCTTCATCACGCCCTCTGTATAATTAAGCAATTCCACTATTGTCGAATTATACAGAATCACTTTCTTCTTCGGAGAACCGATTTTCCTTTTCCACGGTTCAGGAATTCCGTCAGCATCATAAATTCCTGAAATCATTTTGTCTAATTTGGGAGAACCTAACGCCAGGTATCTATCTTCCAGCCCGCTGTTCCGGAACCTCTCTTCGCTCATATCCAGGGCTTCCCTTAATCCCCTGATAAAAACATCCCTGAGTTTGTCAGACTGAAGGATTGTCTTATGAGCATACAATACGCCGCTTGTCAGACACTGCAGCGGATTCACTGAATCATTATTCGCCACAAAGTAAGGCACATACACCAGGAGCGATGTGTATTCCCGTATTTTCCGGCTATAATAGTCCGGATGGATACTTGTCACTGTGTTCTGATCGTCATACGGATTATGAATAAAAATAATGTCCGGCCTTTCCGTTTCCAAATGATATTCTGTATATTTCGTAATTGGCACATATCCCGGAAATTCCCCGCTTTCATCGTACCAGTTCCTTGGGGTTCCATCCGGTTTCCTGTCAAAATACGGAATGGGAATCACCCTGCAGTTACAGTCAGGCGCTTCTTTTGCCGCCATCCATATACTTTCCAGGGAATCCCACATAGACGCCTTGTACGGCAGAAACGCGACTTCATACGTGACAGGTATATCATATTTTATGCTGTTCCGTATCTGAAGCAGCTGCTTATTCATCAGCTTCATGCGTTTCTGGGGATTCTCAGTTTCCACATTCTCATAAAGCCCCCACACAAGCTCACACAGGTTCTCCAACTGGCTGACCGCTGCCGTGCCTTCCCCTTCTGTTTCCTCGATTTTATTTCCAACAGTAAGCGCTGCCTCCTGCACAATACCCAGAAGCTCTTTAAACTGTGCATATTCCTTTTTTCTGTACAGCTCGTCCAGAGTTTTCGCCGCTTCCAGCATAGAATCCGTCATCTCCAGTAACTGCTGCCTGATTTGTGTTCTCATACATTAGCCCCTTTCCAGCAACGCCAGTTTTTCTTTCAGTGGCGGCGCCATATCCAGATACTCCTCTATCTCAGCTTTTGTGAGATAATCTGTCACATGTGCTTCTTCCAGCTGCCGGATGACAGCCTCCTGGGCATCCGGCGAAACAAGAATGCATTTCTTTCCCGGATGCTTCATGGCACATTCTAAACTTTCTATCTTTTTTCCATCCAAAATCTGATTTTGCTTTTCCTCTGCATTATCAATAAATCCCTCTATCGAAATCCCTCTGAGCATAAGCTGCAGGTTCAGGTTTCTTCCATTTCTGCCAGCCCCAAACATAAACAGCTTCCCTGTTCCAAACTTCTTTTTCAATTCCAATATCCTGCTTTCTAAATCAGCAGGCTCCTCCAATGCCAGGATTTTTCCCGTCACATGCTCTTCAAAAGCCCGATAAGGGGTTTTTCTTGCAAAATCAAGCATCTCCCAATAAAACTCATAGGGACTCCCATACAACTTATACATCTCTCTGTCCGTCACCTGATTCACAAAACGAATCCACAGCTCGTTACACTCCCTGATATGGCTTGGTATCGTCCTGCTCCCCTGCTCTGCATGAATTCTGGAAATAACCAGAGGCTCCTCCAAATACAGGATTTTCTGTCCCCGTAATATCCGAAACCACAAATCATAATCCTGCGTTGTGCGCAGCGTCTCGTCAAACACACCGCACCTTTCAAAATGGCATTTATGTATTAATGCATCACATCCATGAACCATTTGCGCTAACACAGCCGCAAGCCCATCCTGACGCATCCTGCGTTTCAGCTTCTTTCTTGGCTTCACCGCCTCATCCAACAAATTTTCTTCCACAAATAAAAGCCTGTATTCACTGAGCACAATCCGCTGATCATCACCGCATTCCTCCAACGCCTGTATCTGCTTTTCACATTTATCTGGCAGAAACATGTCATCATGGGAACACCAGGCAAAATAGTCCCCGTCCATCTCACGGATGCCTAAGTTCAATGCAGAAGCCACGCCTCCATTTTCTTTATAAAAATAACGGATACGTTCTCCATACTCCGCCGCTATTCTTTCCGTCGCTCCATCATCCGAAGAACCGTCATTGATCACGAGCACCTCACAATTGTCATATGTCTGATTCAGTGCGCTGTCTATGGCATTTCTTAAATAATTTGCTCCATTATAAACCGGAATAATAATAGAAATCTTTTTGTCATTCATATCTTTTCCCTTTTCCGTCCAAGCTCTCTTTTAAAATACTCTCATACAGCTCCTGATGCCTTTTTACATACGTGTCAAATTGATATTTCTGTTCCACCAGCTGCCGTCCCATCCTCCCTTTTTGCCGAATTTCCCTCGGATTCCGGGACAATCTCTCAATTTCATACGCCAATGCAGAACTTGATTTATACTCTACAGAACTTCCACATATTGGAGCATTTGTAATATCTTCCAATACCGTCCCCTTAAAACAAATAACTGCATTTCCGGCGGCCATAGCTTCAATCGCCATAAGGCCAAAACTTTCTGCCAGCGACGGCATAATAAATATATCACAAGCTTCCTGAAAATCAATCATTCCCTGTTTATCATTTATCCAGGAATGCTCCTGTACTTTATACATTTTCCGAATATCCTCCGGGATTACCCCCGCGCCTACTGTCATAAGGAATATTCTGTCCTTATCTGATATCTGTCTTAATGCTTCATATATGTATTCGCATCCTTTCACCGGCGCGTTATCTGCCCTGAATCCAATAACAATATGGTTTTCATCTGCTAATTCTTCTCTATCATGATACGAACTGATATCAACCCCAAAGGGTATCACATGAATCTTATCAAAATGTTCAGTCAACGGACTTTCCTTCATATATCTCTTCATAAATTCTGAAGCAACCACAACGTGGGGATTCATTTCTCGAAATACCTTTCTTTTAACCTCCCACATAAAATTTGTATTATCCTGCTCCATCTCATAATATATTTCATCCAGCCGTTCACAATTTCCACAGCCGGTTCTCCATTTCTCACAGGTCATTGGATATACACAATTTCCCGTGACAATCCAGGGATCATGTATCGTCCATACACTATTCCCCTTCATTAAATCTGGATAATCATACAAGGAAAACATTCTATTATGCAGAATGTGATAATGTTTAATATCTGCATTTTGAAATTCCTCTATTCTCTTTAACTCTGTTATGTAAGGCATCAAAAGATTGCTAATCGAATGCTCTTTCTCATAATGTGCAACCTGCTCATGAAGCATCCAGCTATGCTTTAAACAGATAACGCTATCCGCGTCGCTTCTTTTATCCATCACAATCTGTTTTGCATCTATTCCATTTTCGCGCAGCTTCAAATGCAAATCATATCCATTAAAGTTCCTTCCCACCAAATCCCAATAATTCACCTCTACGACTTTCATTTGCCTAGATTTCTCCTCCCCTGGCGCTTTACACAATCTTCTAAAAGAATCTCCGCGCTTTTACGCCTCTCCGTCTTTTTGTAAGGATATCCGCAAAAAACTTTTTCAAGATTGTCCTTCAAATCCACAATTTCCGTTTCATCCAGCAAATCATTCCTCACACACGGCTCCTTTTTATCCAATAAAGCGTATAGCTCCTCTCTGCTATATACGTTCTCAAATCCCTCCTGGCGAAACTGATTTACCAATGCCGCTGAATTTTTCATACTAACAATAATAACAGTTTCCCTTTTATCCAGTTCCAGTACCTCTTCATAAGATTTACAGAATAACCCTTCCAACGCATAACCTTGTTTACTTTTATCCGTATCTCCAAAACATCCAACTGCAATTCCATATTTTTTTAACTTGAAATATGTCTGTATCCCATATTCTCCCATGCAATAGATACATACCTGCTTTTTATCTCCATCCATTTTCCTGATACCTGCCAATTATCTTTTCTACAATTTTATTTTGGGGTGAAACATCCATAAGGATCTTATCCAAATCCTCTTTAAATACATAATTACTAATTCCGGCTCTTCTTAATTCCTGCGCAATCTCTTCTCTATATAAAGAGGCAATGATAATTCTGCCCCGAAACATTCCCTGTTCCCCTAATCCCCGACATATAATCCCATCTATTTTCTTGCCATGCAGCTTCTTGTTTCCATCAAGAAACCCTTCAACAGCAAAGCCGCGGCAGCGCAAATCAAATAAAAGCCTTTTTCCATAAGCGCCCGCCCCATAAATCCAAATCGGCGTTTCTATTTTTTCTTCTATCTCACCCGCAATGCATGTGTTTAAGCGCATTCCCTGCAAACAGGCAGAATAACTTTTCTCCATGCCTGGTATCGGAAAAATCCTCAGCAGCATCTGATAAAAAAAGTTATAATCACTTCCGTATAACTCCACTCTCTCCTGATGTGTAAGTTCATCTAAAAACATACGGTACATTTCATCCCGTTCAATGTCTACACTTCTTATGGTATTGCTTCCCTGCTCCGCATGGTATCTGATGCCATAAAGGCGTTCATTAGAGAATTTACATTTTTCCTTTCTTAAAATCCTAAACAGGAACTCATAATCTTGCGTTGTGCGCAAATCTTCACGGAATGTCCCATATCTTTCAAAAATACATTCGTGGAGAAGCACACCGCCAAATTGTATAAGCGATTGTATTACAGAAAATACATTTTTCTCTAAATTTCCCTCTTTGTAAAATTGTAATAACGGAACCGCAACCCTTCTTCCCGAATCCGTAAAGATATCGTAAGAACATGCTGTCATCCATACATTGTTTTCTTTCACACATTTAACCTGCTCTTCAATCTTACGGGGATAGAAAACGTCATCATGAGAAAGCCAGGAAAAATACTCTCCCTGCATTTCTCTTATGCCTGCATTTAATGCCGTTGCCACTCCCCCATTCTCTTTCCTGAAATACCTGATTCTGCTTCCGTATGACAATGCAATCTCTTCCGTTTTTCCATTATCGTCTGAACCATCATTCACAACGATAACCTCACAGTTCTGATATGTCTGATTTAACGCACTGTCAATCGCCTCTCTCAAATAATTTGCTCCATTATAAACCGGAATGATAATAGATACTAAAGATTTCTGCACTGTCTTCCCACCTCTATATAATGTGTATTGATATCACATCCGCCATTGCACCTCCGGCACATTGTTAAATAACCTCTGGCATTATATCCCAAATCAAATTCCACAATTTTTGCCTTTTCTTCTATCCCATTCCCAAGCTTCCCAAGCTCCAGCATATTGCTTTCATCATATGCAAACTCCAGCGCTTTTTCCGCAAATCTTGCATTAATGCAGTACCATATTTTTCCATCGATATACCCACGGCAATTTGTATGGCAGTAATCAAAAAAGGCTTCCATGCTGCTTTCTGTATCTTCCTCATGATGCAGCGCCTCAAACCCAAAATCTACCCATTGCGCAGAACTTAACAAATATGTCCTAATCCCGTTCTCCCTGTATTTTTCATAATTTTCCATGACTCTCTGTTTCAGTTCAGGGTTCGTAGCCGTATAATCACTGATTTCCACATACATACCATATTTCTTCATACAGTTTAATAGCCTTTTTCCCGGCTCTATCATACCATTGGTAATAATCTTTAAACTTCCTATCTGTTCCAGATAGTTTTCTGCTATATACCCAAGAACCTCTTCCAACTCCTGGTTTAATAACGGCTCTCCGCCTGTAAAAGTAAAGTCTCCCACGAAGTCTATTTTGCTAAATGCCAGATCAATCTCTTCTTTTATTTTTGCCGCCTCATATTTCTTCACATTTTTGAAATATGGAAGCATAATCGCACATTTTTCACACCTCAGCGTACATCTCTCTGTCACGATACAGGAAAGGGAATTCACAACAACTTTTTGATATTGATGAAGCATCAGGAGCGGAAAATCATGCCGCATAAATTCATTATAAGTTTTACAGATACTGCGCTTATTCTCCAAAAAAACACTAAGTCCCTCTTTTACCTCTTGTCCAATATCGTCATGTAAGGCAATTAACACCAGGCAATCAGCATTTGCTCTTCTTGAGAACTCCTCCAGACTCAACACATCCAGACCCTGGCATATATCTCCTGCTTTATATTTATCAATAAATGCCTTTACCGTCCAATCCGTAAGTCTCTGTATTGCATAAAAAAATCTTTCCCCAATAATCCCGCTGCCATATATATATATTTCTTTATTGGCATATTCTTTCGCGATAGCCTCTTCTGTCCCGGCAAGTTCCCTGCCCTGCTTTGTCCATTTCATGTCACTCCACTCCACTCATATCAATCTTCGAAATCTTTGAATGAGGCACTCTCTCTTCCACCGGAGGCAGCTTCCTGTAATCTCCGTAATGCCTGCGCAGATAGCCCTCATAATCCTTAAAAGCCTGAAACCTATATCCCTCAAACTCCAACTCAATAAACTCTTCAAAACACCGCCGCGGGAGGCCGTATCGGCAGCTTTTCGGATATTCCAGCGTATAGTGGCTGATAAGCTCCGTGTCTTTCCTGTTACACGCCCACGCCAGCCGATTCCGCAGCGCAAATGCGCTGTCCCTCGGTATCCTGCTCAATATACGGTACACTGCTCTTTCCCTGCGCTTTCCTGCCTGCCGTACTCCCAATGGCGCATATAGGACTTTCCGAATAAAAAAACACAGGAAATGGTGCAGCCGCCGCATAAGAAAACTATCCGGCACATTATCCGCCACAAAAATGTCAATAAAAATCCCTGTTTTCTGTTTCAGGAATTCCTGCCCCAGCCGCACATGTTCCGTATTCTCCCGCCGTATCTTTGCCCAGCCCCAGCGGTAATAAGGATCACTCTTATAATCTTGAAGAAAAAAACGCGCCGTATCCAGCTCTTTCTTACATACCCTTCGGAACTTTGCATACTCTTTTCTGAGCATAATCACATCAATATCATCATCCCACGGGATAAATCCTTTGTGGCGGACTGCGCCCAGCAGCGTACCGCCATCCAGCGAATACTGAATATTGTGCTTCCGGCAGATTCTGTCCACCTCAATCAGCATTTCCAGCTCAATACGCTGTAACTTTCTCAGTTCTTCCGAAGATAATTTATATTCCTGAGCTTTTCTCATCACGCATCTCCTTACCACTGTTTTCTATATACTCTGTTTCCAGGCTCTGTAAACCGGGTTCCTCACCTCGCTGCCTGCTTCGCCGGCTCTACTTTGTTCGGATTGATATCTATATATCCACTGCAATTCTTACAAAATTCCACATATCCTTTCACATTGTACCCCATACGGAATTCAATCAATTCCTTCCGTTTCTCCGGCGTATAGCTCCTCAAATCAAAATACTCAGTCTCATCTGTCTTTGCCAGCCCTGCTACCATCGCATAACTCGCATAATTACAGCTAAAAAGCTTTCCGTCCCTCAGCTCCTGCCACGGCACATGACAGCTCTCAAACTGATTCTGCAGCCGCTGCTCGCTCCAGTCCTCATGATGGGTTGTAAGCGGCGCCAAATCAATCCACTCGTCCACTTTATTAATTTCATATTTTACCTGATGTTTCTCCAGACGCTCCAGCAATTTAGAAAATGTTTCCACACTGTTCGGCACTGCTTCCCGATAATCATCCACCGTCACTTCTACATTGTGCTCTGCCAGCGCATCCAAAAGTTCCGGCTTGGGAAGCACCGTCCCATTTGTCACTGTCCGCAAAATATGGATTTTCTTCCGGTAATTCGTATCAATGTACTCCACCAGCTTCTTCATATGCGGATACAGCATTGGCTCCCCGCCGCTGATATGAAAAAGCATAATATAATCAATACATGAAAAAAATGTATCAACATCAGCCTGAATCTGCTCCCACGGACGTTCATCAAAGTGCTTCATATACGGAGTGAAATTCAGGCACGCCTCACAGCGCAGATTGCACCTCGTACTGGGCAGGAAAGATATCGACGGAATGTATACTTTGCCGTTCTTGTACGCGGCATATACCATCATGAACATCTCCATGGTAAAGACCTGTTTGTCCTGCGCCAGCCCTTTTTGCATCAGCTGCTGCATGACCGGCAGCCTTGTATACGGCGATACCGTCACGATGATTCCTGTAGTTTCGTCCAGCTTTTCTTCCACTTCATCTAAAGAGTATATCATTTTTCCGCAATACAGCGTATGTTGCTTTCTGCTGTCATTATCAAGAAATCCCAATATCATAAGCTCTTTCTCTAAAAGCCCGCAAATCTGTTCCCCATACTCTCCTGCACCAAACAAATAGTATTTATCCAGCTTCTGTATGTTATCATACACGCCGTCAAATTCATGCCCTCTGTTCTTCCACTTCATACGCCTGTCTCCTAATCTTCTACTTTAACCACTCGTCCTTTTCCGTCCGCAGATATCCTTTAAACAACTCCAAATCATCCTTTGTCGTCAGCTTAATATTTTTATCCGAACCTGCAGCAAAATACAGCACCTCGCCCAAATCTACCATCATGGTATTCGTATAAGAAGAACCGTAGATACCGATTTCTTCTTTAAACGCTTTCGTATAAGCCCATACCAGTTTTGCATACATGTAAGCCTGGGGAGTCGATACCCGCCGCAGCGTTTCCCGAGGGATATACTGGCTGGTACATTTTTCATCCTTTATCACAAAAATCTGCTCATTATATGGGAGAGATGTTACCGCGTTCCCATATTCCCGGCATTTCAAAATCACATCAGACAAAATGCTTTCATCCACCAAAGGCCGGATTCCGTCATGGATAATAACAATATCATCATCCTCACATTCCTCTTTTAATGCAAACACGCCGTTTCGGATGGATTCCTGCGCCGTGCTCCCTCCGCTGACAATCCATTTTAATTTCGTAATGCCAAACTGCTTCGCATAAGCCCTCAGCAAATCCTGCCAGCCGTCCAGGCACACCACTTCGATAGCGTCTATATCCGGATGCCGCTGAAAGCTCTCCAGTGTATAAATCACTACAGGCTTATCATACACATTGATAAACTGTTTCGGAATTTCCTGCCGCATCCTGTGCCCCTGTCCCGCTGCAATAATAATCGCTACATTCATTTTCCCAGCCACTCTTCCTTTCTGGAGACTGCCGGCGGCGTATTCAGCAGGATGGGATCAAGCTCCTGTCTTGTCACATAATAAGGTATCCCTTCTGCTTCCAGTTCCTTCACCGCTTCCTCACAATTCCTCATCGCGATTACCACCAGCGTATCTCCCTTCTGCGCCAACAATTCCTCTTTCGATTTACAGGGAATCCCATCAATGACCGTTCCCTGTTTCTTTGGGTTATTATCCATAAAATATTCCGGCGCCGCCAAACGGCTCTCCAAATCATATTTCACCCGGATTCCATACTGCCCGGAGCCGAATATCACAATCCTTTTCGCCTTGTTCTGGGAAAAATCAGACAGCTTATCATAAAATTCCTTCAAGCCCTGGCCTTCCTCAGAATCTTTCTCCATATTCCATAGCCTGTTCTCTATTTCTCTCAGTTCGTCTCCGCCGCCGTAACTCTTCACAAACCCGGCCATACGGCATAAAAACGCTCCCGCATTTCCAAACACCTGCCGGATTTCCTCATTCGGCATCTGCCGGACAAGCTTTGCGTATTCCTTCCGCGTTTCTTCATGATAACAGGAAATCGTGTTGGAGCCTGCCTCCCGGTGTTCCCTTACCATATGAAGGATATCCGCCAGGAACAAAGATTTCTGTCCCCTAAAAATCCGGAACCACATATCAATATCCTGTATCGTTTTCAGGCTTTCATCAAACAGCCCCGCCCTCTCAAAATGGCTCTTATGTATCAGCGCACTGCACGCATGGCTCTGGAGCTGCAGCACGGAAAAGCAGGAATTTGTAATCTGTTCCGGTCTATAATGCTTCAAAAAACGCGTCGGCGTCCTTGAACCTGTATCCTCATTGTAAAACTCATATTCAGCCTGCACCAGAGCCGCCGGATTTCCCGACTGTAAAACCGCCTCCAACTGCTTTTCTATTTTCTGAGGACTGTATACATCGTCGTGGGAAAGCCATGAAAAATACTCTCCCTGCATTTTGCGGATGCCGAAATTTAAAGCGGATGCAACTCCGCCGTTTTCCTTTTTGAAATACCGGATTCTGTCTCCGAACTTCAGCGCTTCCCGTTCCGTTTCCCCCTGATCACTGGAACCGTCATTGATAACAAGAACTTCACAGTTCTCATAAGTCTGCCCTAAAGCGCTTTCAATCGCTTCTTTTAAATAATTCGCTCCATTATAAACAGGTATCACAATGGATACAAGCGGTTTTTGCCCTGTCACGAGTCACATTCCTCCATCCTACAAAAGCTTTTCCAGAACTTCTCCATAACCTTCCTGCTGCCCAGAGTAATCCTGACCCAGCCGCCCAGCATCCCTTTGCGGTATGTCTTTATCAAAATGTATTCCTTTTTCAACGCTTCTGCTATAACCTGCGGTTCTCTCTTAGGCTTAATCAGAATATAGTTTCCTCTTGATGCATAGTAGCGATACCCGGCGCTTTCCAATTGAGAAACCAGATAGTCCCTTCCCGCTTCCATCGACTGCCTCAAACTGTCCAGAATGTCCTCCCGTTTCAGCAGTTCTTCGGCAAACAAAATCCCCACCGAATTTACATTGTATGTGGACTGAGCATTTTCAATCAGATGGATGCATTCTTCACTTCCAATCAGATAACCCACCCGTAAAGCTGCCAGGGAACACCATTTTGAAAAAGTCCTCATTACCATCACATGAGGGTGTTTCCTGCAATACGCCACCTTCGATTCCACTCCAAAAGGATAATACGCCTCATCCACCAGGACCACAGCGCTTACAGCTTCCGCCTTCGCCACAATCCGTTCAAATTCCTCTTCCGTAAACTCTGTCCCAATCGGGCTGTTTGGATTCAGAAGAACCACCAGATTCGTATCTTCCTTAATTGCCCCAAGCAGCTCCTCTGTCTCTATCGTAAAATCTTCTTTAAAAGGAACCGTATCCAACTCAACGCCAAACATACTTGCATATACCTGATACATCTCAAAAGTGGGTGTAACCGTCAAAACCCGCCCCCCTGCATGGGTAAATGTTTCAAAGACCAGGCGCATGCCCTCATCGGAACCATTCGTCAGCGTCACATTCTGTACGTCTACCCCTTCCCGCCCGGCAATAAGCCCAAGCAGATTATCCTTCTGCGGATAAGACGCCAGAAACTCCGGCGTAATTTTCTTCACTGTCTCGCGCACAAAATCTTCCGGCAGCCCTTCGGGATTCTCATTCATATCCAGACGCAGATATCCTCTTCTGTCCGTGTGGTCTTTGATACGGTATGTACTGGCTATATATTTATCTCTATACATCTCTGCACCTTCACTTTTCATTCTTAGACTGCCCATTGATATAATTCAAAATCCGCTCATAATCATCAAAGAAATCTATCTCTGACCAAAATTCCTTTCCCACATCCATCGTATAAATCGGATGTTCCTTCTCGTCTGCAAACGAATACAAGACATTCTCCCACCAAAAATTATACTGCTGTCCATCAATCAGGGCTTCCAGCCGTTCTTTAAACCGCGGTGTAAAAACGGATGCTACCTTCGCCATTCCCACATACTCACAATCGCGCTCCTGCAGCGGGATGTCCTTGCCATATTTACGGATAATCCCACTCTCCGTTGTCGAAAAAAAGTAGTCTCCCGTCTTGGTTCTTGTCACATCAATTGCCATTACATTGTCACGTGTATCCGCCAGGATTCCCCTGAGAATTTTTTCTGATACAAACACATCCGCATTCATAATCAGTACGTCGCCCTCCAGCTCATCTTTTGCAAACCACAGGCTCGCAATGCTGTTCGTAAGCTTATAAAAAGGATTTGTATAATACGTGACGTCCAGGCCGTCCAGTGCCTCAAAAATCTTTTCCTTCTGATATCCTACTACTACTACAATTTCCATCCCCATCCCAAGCAGCATTTCTGCGGTAATTCTTATCAATGGTTTGTCGTTGATTGGAAGCGTTGACTTGGGAACATTCTTAATCATTCTTGAAATTCTGTTGCCCACACCTGCCGCTAATAAAAATGCTTTCACGTTCTCACCCTCTTTTTGTTCTTTTCAGTATGAATATCCACTGTTTTGTCTCTTTCATCTTCTTAATATCGTTCTCGAAAAATTCCTGACATACATCTAATTCAAATCCCTGATTTAAAAACGCAGAAAACAGCTTTTTATACTCATCCACCGTCCGGTAAATCGCACTGTAATTATCCTGTATCGTCTCTGAATAAAACGAATTCAACGTAAGTCTCTCCTCTATCGCAACCGGCTCTGATATGTACATCACGCACGACTCCTGCAGCATATCTGCCAGATGAGCCATACATTCTTTCAGCGTGCAGTCATTCATATACATAAATACTCCGCCCGACAAAAAAAGCCTGTTAAACCGTTTGCTGTAGCGGCTGTGGTTTTCTGCGGCAAACTGCTCCAATGGCATATGAAGGAAAACCGTATTCTCTTTCTTGACAATATCCTCACGCTTTTTCACCGTATCCACAAATTCTTTTACATAATCAATACCTACATATTCCCCTGCTTTTGGAGTAATATACCTGGTCATCCTCCCCGTGCCAAATCCAATTTCCAGCACAATGCTTTCATTGTCAAGCGGAAACTGCGGAAACCATCTTTCCAATTCTTCCTTTGTCCAAAGCTCTATATTTTCGATATTCGTATCGCTGCTCAGCACCGTAGGCGCGTCAACCGGCCTGTCCCCATTCTTCTCCGAACGGGCGCTGTACAGATTCTTCACCGCATTGCTGTCAATATCTACATTTTTTCCATAAATCCTTGTTTCAGGAATATTTCCCATGATATCCTCCGTTCCGCTGCCATACAGCCTGAAATCCAGAGCATTTTCTCCAGTCTGCCCATAAACCCTTTTCTTATATTATCGACCGTAACGATATAAAACTTAACGCTTTCCACCCCTTTTACCAATATGGCAGAATGATGCAGCCATTCAAATACTTTCACTGAACAATACTACAGCAGCCGGACAAGACCGGCATACGAAGCGCCTTCTGCCGCCTTCTTCACAAACTCCGCCGCCTCTGGCTGGCGCAGATCATAGAGACTGCCAAGAAATGCCTGCACCTGCGCCGGAGACGCCGCTTTCCCTGGCGTTCCTGCTGCTCTTGCGCGCTCTTCATCTGTCTTGAATGCCAGCAGCAGCTCCTGCAGCGTTCCCATCCGCCAGGGATCAACCCTCAAGACTGCCACCGCACAGTTTACGCATTGCTCTAAATCTCCACTTTCAAAATGGCATACTGCCAGCAGCTCCCATACCCGCATCAGATTGTGGGTAAGCATGATTGCCTTATTCTCACTACCATACAAATCCAGCAGCGCCAGCGCTCTCTGCAGATGCTCCGCCCCTTCCTTATAGAGTCCAAGACTTATACACTTCCCTCCCAGGATATAGTCATAGTCCGGCTCTTTGGGAAAACGCTTTACCGCGGTTTCATATACTTTCTGTACCGCAGAGACATCCTGCCGCATAACATAAATCGCCATCAGATTCCTAAATATTCCAGAGCACAGCGCATCGTTTTCATCCGGACGTTTTGGCATACAGGAAACCGCCTGCTCATACCACCGGGCGGCTTCTTCCTTATTCCCCTGCTGGCTGTAGGAATCTCCCAGGCAGGACAGCATCACATGGTCTTTCGGATTGGATTCCAGCTCTTTCTTAATTAAAGCAATGTTTCTTCCGGCTTTATCCTTCTCCTTCATCTCCGCTTCACTGTAGCCTGTATGCAGGATGGACAGCTCGCCGCCCGCATCCGATTCCCACAATTTCCCATGTTCCACATAGAGCTTCTCATGAACCCTTCCACGATACCGCAGCCCCGGCTGGTTCCTGAATATCCTTGTCTGTGTACCTGAAAACAGTGTGCCTGTACTCCCGTCTGCCCGAACCGCTGAAACCCACTGGGTGTTCCCCTGCGGCCCGCCGCTTGAAAGCTCCTCACTGCCCTCCACCTGCACCCATCGGGTGACAAGCGCATTGTACTTTGTCCCCTCAAGCTTCTCCAGCAGCGGGACAAGACGTTTCGCATCCTCCTCCAAAAAGTATTCATCAGCATCCAAAAACACAATCCAGTCCCCCTGCGCCTGGCTGACTGCATAATTTTTGGCCGCCGCAAAATCATCTATCCATTCAAAATGATACACCTTCGCACCCAGACGCCTGGCGATTTCCACTGTGCGGTCTGTGCTCCCTGTATCCACCACAATCTGCTCCCACATAAAGCTCTTTCCCCAGGAAAGCGCACGCTCAATATTTTTCTCTTCATTTTTCACAATCATACACTGGGAAAGCCTGATTTCCTTTTTCAATTTTCCTGTACCTCCTGTCCCATCGCCCTGTCAAAGCTCTCCAGCTCCTGCGGCGCCATAAGCTGACGAAACTCCTGTACCAGACCTTCATATCCGGCTGCCATCGCCGTTTTCAGAACAAAAAGCCTGTCTTTCAGTATCTGAAAGTTATAAAAATTTCCGAGAAACTCTCTTACTTGCGCCGGGGATGCCGCCTGATATACTCCGTTCCCACCCGCCTGTGCATTCTGTTCATCCCTTAAGAATGCCAAAAGGAGTACTTGGAGCATACGCATATTCCAGGGATTTGCCCGTAATAGTGCAGTTGTACAGTTCACACACTGACTCAAATTCCCGATCCCGTAATAACAGAGAGCCAAATCCTCCCAGGCTTTTTGAAGATTAGCAAACAGTAAATCCGTTTTCTGCGTGTTCCCAAACTTTTCTAAGATTCCAATGCCACGTTCCAAATGATATGCAGCCTCCTCCTGCCGCCCGAGCCTTATATATTCCTCACCTATCACATAGTCAAAATCCCCGTTCTTTGGAAGGCTTTTAACAGCCTGCTGATATACGTTCTCTGCCGCGCGTATATCTCCTTTGATTATCATTAAAACACGCATCAGATTTTTAAATGTAGCAGCGCTCCGGGCATCATATTCACTTAATTCCTCTTTCACAAGATACCCAATCGCTTTTTGATACAAATCAACAGCTTCATCATAACGTTCCAGATTTACATAACCATCTCCTAAATATCCCATCATAACATAGTTATCCGGATCTTCCTCCAGTGTTTTTTCTATCAGAGGTACATTCCTTTTGCTTTTGCGTATATCCCCTTCCGCAGACTGAAGATATCCCGTATGATAGATAGACAAATCCTTCGTGCCGTCAATAAACTGAATCGTTCCGTTGTCCGAATCAAGCTCCTCATGAATCCGCCCCCGGTAGCGCAGCCCCGGGCAATTCCTGAATATCCGCATGTATGTACTACTCTCAGCCACTTTTCCATCTTTATCTAAATGAAGGATATTCGTCATCAGAACCTCATATTTGCTATGCTGTAAATCCCGCAAAATCGGCATCAGCTTTGCTGCATCTTCCGGCGGAAAGTATTCATCTGCATCCAGAAATGCAATCCAGTCTCCCTTTGCCTGTTCAATTGCATAGTTTTTCGCTGCTGCGAAATCATCAATCCACTCAAAATGGTAAACCTTTGCGCCCATCCCCTTTGCAATTTCTACCGTGCGGTCTGTACTTCCTGTGTCTACCACAATTTGCTCGTACATAATGTCTTTCCCCCAGGAAAGCGCCCGCTCAATATTTTTCTCTTCATTTTTTACAATCATACACTGGGAAAGCCTGACTCCCCGTCTCATATGCCATTTCCTCCCTGCTAATCTTTCATCCTTCTATATTAAAAAGGGCTATTTCTCCGCTTTACACTTTGAAATAACCCTTTCCTATTTTCATTCTTTTAAAGCCTCTGCTTACACTGCATTACTGCAGAAGGCTTAATACGCTCTGCGGCACTGCATTTGCCTGTGCCAGCATAGACTGTGATGCCTGTACAAGAATATTATTCTTTGTAAACGCTGTAATCTCTTCCGGCATATCTGTATCACGAATACGCGATTCTGCATCTGTAAGATTCTCAGCCGTAACATATAAGTTGTTATACGTAAACTCCAGTCTGTCTTGTTTTGCACCAAGCTCCGCACGAAACTCAGATACTGTATTAATCGCCGTCCGAATGGTAGACATCGCCGCATTTGCAGCCGATACACCTGTCACATTCAGAGAGCCTCCCAGTATGGCAGATGACATATCACGCGCCTCTACTGTCATGATTTCCGGTGCAGTTGTACCAATCTGAAGCTGCGTACTAGCCGCTCCTTTCAATGTATACACACCATTAAAATTTGTATTTGCCGAAATACGGTCTATCTCCTCCAGCAGCTCGTCAACCTCTGCCTGAATATTTTTCTGTGCCACACTATTATATGTGCCGTTTGCACCCTGGGTTGCCAGCGTAGTCATACGCTGAAGCATAGCATGAATCTCTGTCAAACCACCTTCAGCAGTTTTAATCAATCCCACTGCTTCCTGTGCATTCCTTGCCGCCTGATTCAATCCCCTAATCTGCGCCCTCATATTCTCGGAAATCGCCAGACCTGCCGCATCATCACCAGCACGGTTAATTCTATAACCGGAAGATAATTTTTCCAAGTTTCCATTCAAACCACCCTGATTAATTCCCAGGTTCCGGTATGCAGTAAGCGCGCCAATATTATGCTGAACTACCATAAAGTATACCTCCTTGTCTGAAAATATCTGCAGAAACTTCCCTGTCTCTGCCGCCGTTTATATAAGCCCTTATACACTTGGCAAATAAATTCTGTAGACCTATACGGATTCCCCCATATACATATCTTACATTACATTTATCGCCGCATTTCCAGAAAAAATAAGCATTTTTTCAAAAATTTTTCCTTCTGCAATGCATCTTGTATATAAGAGGAAAGAGCTATTTCTCTGCTCTTACACTTTGAAATAGCTCTTTCTTATTTTCCTCAATTTACGGAATATCAGCTATACAGTATTCCCAGTCAATCCAGGAAATTACTGCAGAAGGCTTAATACGCTCTGCGGTACTGCATTTGCCTGAGCCAGCATAGACTGAGAAGCCTGCATAAGAATATTATTCTTTGTAAACTGCGTAATCTCATCCGGCATATCTGTATCGCGGATACGGGACTCTGCGTCTGTCAGGTTCTCAGCAGTGATATCCAGGTTTGCAATCGTATGCTCAAGCCTGTTCTGCTTAGCACCAAGCTCTGCACGGAATTCAGATACTGTATCGATAGCAGCCTTAATTGTAGTAATGGCTGTATTCGCTGCTGTTACGCCTGTTACATCAAGGCTGTCAACGCCAATCCCAGCTGCCTTCATATCCGCACCTGTCAGTGTCATTGTCTCGCCTGCACTTGGGCCAATCTGGAACTGGGCTGTCTTAGCACCGTTCAGTGAGTAAACGCCGTTAAAGTTTGTATTTTCTGCAATACGGTTAATCTCAAGCAACAGCTCGTCAACTTCTGCCTGGATATTTCCCTGAGCAGTACTATTATAAGTACCGTTAGCGCCCTGGGTTGCCAATGTTGACATACGCTGAAGCATAGCGTGAACTTCTGTCAGCGCACCCTCTGCTGTTTTGATTAAGCCGATAGCATCCTCTGCATTCTTGGATGCCTGATTCAGACCTCTGATCTGAGACCTCATCTGCTCGGAAATTGCCAGACCTGCCGCGTCATCGCCTGCACGGTTGATTCTGTAACCGGAAGACAATTTCTCAAGATTTCCGTTCAAACTAGACTGATTGATACCTAAGTTTCTGTAAGAGTTAAGTGCTCCAATATTATGCTGAATTACCATAAATGTACCTCCTTGTTTTATAAATATCTATGGGAACCTCCCTGTCCCCATCACTACCCACGCGGGCCCTGCATGTGTAGCCTACATAACTGTAAGGTATAAACTGTAGTATTCCCACTTGATTTACCTTACATATACATCTATCGTCACTGCTTCGGAAAATATAAGCATTTTCACAAAAAAAATTAAACTTTTTTCCCAAGGCTTTCCATCCGCCTGAGCGCCGGCTCATATCCCTCTTCTGCCGCAGCCTGGTAACAGCGGATAGCCTGTTCTATCTGCCCGGACACTTCGTACCATACACCCAGATTATAATTTGCCAGAAAAGAACCTGTCCCTACCACACCTCTGCTCCAGGGCTGCTCCCCGATTTCCAGACAACGCAGATAACATTCCCGAATCTTCGGGAGATATCCCAGGTATCTCTGAACATCCGACAATACCAGCTTCATATAAAAGAGTCCGCACACAAACATAAAATCTGACAGCTGTGCAAGCTCTTTTTCTTCCTTTTGAGCCACTGCCAATGCTTCCCTCAGCGAATCACTATCCCCTGCATCCATCAATGTATATAAATACAAAACAATTCCCTGTCTGCGATACTCTAATCCCGGAGATGAAAGCCGGTAAAATTCCCTGAAATGCACTAAACTCTCCTGTGTTCTCTTCAAGTTCCGCAGCGTATATGCCAGTTGAAACCGACAGTACCCATCTCCAGGACTCTCTTTTACCATTCGCTCCAGATAAGGAAGATTTCTCTCGCCCTTATCCGTATACAAATAGCCGTCGTGATCGACGGCCAAAGGAAGCGGAAAACACGGCCAGGAAGTATCCGGCTGTTCATGAATGATTCCTTTATATCTGATTCCCCGCGGAAGCATTCTTGGAATCGCATCCACGCTTACACGAATTTCTTCCCCTTCCCGATAAGAATTGTACTGAAGTATTCCTCCCATCCAGCGCTGCCCGTGTTTTCGCACCAAACTTTCTATTTCCTCCCTGCTGCACGGCCGAAGAATCTCGTCACCGTCCAACACCAGATTCCAATCAGCATCCGAATGGGACAGCGCAAAGTTCCTGGCGGCCGAAAAATCACCTATCCACGGAAACTCCAGCACCTGCGCTCCCATCCGGGATGCAATCTCCCGCGTGGCGTCATCCGATCCTGTATCAGCGATAATCATATGATCTACCAGAGGCTTTGCCGCCCTTAAGCACTTCTCCAGCGTACGTTCTTCATTTTTTACAATCATTACAAGATTCAGCTTCATATTCTTCCTTTATCTGATATCAAGTTCTCCTGTGTGTAACTGACGCTGGTATACAAACTGCCGGATATCCATCTCCGCTCCCTCAGGCAAGTCCGCAAACCGGCATCCATAGCCAAAATAATCATCCGTGATTCTCTTTGCCCAAAGCGTCACCGCCTGCAGCTTCCAGTTCTTTCCCACAAAATTGTGATAGAATGAAAAAAGCTCATTCTTACTCATAGGCTTTGAGGTCGTAATGTACACACCCCCGGCGCTGATATTCTCTATGACACCGTAGAAATCTCCCTGCTTTGCCGAGCTGAACAGTTTCTCCAGCTTCAGCTTTACCCGAATATCTTTCTGCCGCTGTACAGTCTCAAGCACCTTCAGTATTTTACATCTGCCTTCCCAGGCTTCCTTTCTTTGCAGATAGTTTGGATTCTTTCGGAATGTAATCTCACAGAAAGTTCGCAAATACCCCAGCTGCGTATCAAAAAAATCCACGAGAAGCTTGCCCTTCGCAAATTCCGGATTCTTTTCAAAATAAAGCATAATGGACTCCCCGGCAACTTCCACCCGGCCTTTCATCAGAATCTTCCCGCCTGGTCCATACAAAATACATCTCTCACATTCTTTCAAAACCATAGAAGCAAACACCTCCTTCTTATACATAAAGTATCCGTCATATACCGATTAGAGTGTCAGTGCTCCTATCTGGTTATCCATATTTATCATCATCTGGATACGCATGAGCTGTATCATATTGACAAAAGTGGCCTTGTCCATCGTGATGCTCTCGCCGTCCTGGGATATTCCAAAGCTTCCCCAGCCTCCCATACCTAAACCAGAAAGACTGTAAGAGGAAAGATTAGAAAGTCCTGTCCCCTGGTTTATGTAGGCAGAATTCAATCCTGTATCTGTAGTTCCGGTATTTACGGTGCGGTTCGCTGAAAGTGAGCTGTCATCCATATAAGAAAGAACTGTCTTCACATAATTCTGAGTTTCTGAATATGGGGGAATGCCATTGTATTTCTCAACGGCATTTGGCCCCGCATTATAAGCTGCCAGCGCCAGGCTCGCGTCGCCGTTAAACCGTTCCAAGTTTTCTTTTAAGTATTTCGCGCCGCCCATGATATTCTGTCGGGCGTCATAAGGGTTCGTGACTCCCAGAGACTGGGCTGTCGCCGGCATCAACTGCATCACGCCGATCGCTCCCGCTCCTGAAACTGCGTTTGGGTTGAACCCGGACTCCGCTTTTGCAACTGCCTTAAGCAACTGGGCAGGTACTCCGTAAGTCTTTGCCGCTTCCTCAAAAATATCATCCATGCTTGTCTGGCCGCTTGCCTTTTTCAAAGCTGTCTGAAAATCTGAGTCAGCCGTTTTTATTGTAGGAGATGTATTCGTTGTATTTAATGCAGATGTGTTCAATCCCGCCATCGCCAGCTTAATGCTGTCTGCTGCAGATAATGTACTCATTCCTATACTCCTTCCTGTAATTGCGCTTCTGCGTCTATACTATAAGCATTGCTGTACACTCTATATTAATTACAGCAACCCATAATATTTATTATATTATCTTATCTATTGCTGAATTGCAAGGATTTTTCATCAGATTCCCTCTGTTTCTTTCTCCTCCTGTAGTTCAGGAACTTTCTGTCCCCCCGTAAATCCCAGAAAATAGATATAAATATCCACGATTGCCTGATACAGCTCTTCAGGTATTTCTGCCCCCAGCTTCAGCTGTGTCAACAGTGTAGCCAGGGAACCGTCCTCATAAACAGGAACCCCTGCTTCCATGGCTGTTTCCGTAATTTTCTCCGCCATATATCCCATTCCGGACGCTACGATTACAGGAGCCCCGTTTTTTTCCGGGTCATATTTCAGCGCTACGGCTTTCTGTTTCATTAGAGCATCAAATTCTGACATTAATTGTTCTCTCCTTTTCCCTGATTTCCGGGAACACTTCTTCTATCCGGCTTTCCCTCACCCGTTCCTGCACCTGGATACGTTTCAGATCCATACCATTATCTTTCATGATTCCGCCCACTTTTTCCCGGATATCTGATTCTTTCTTCTGCAAAGCCCTCGGAACATAAAGCTGCATATCCACCTGCCTGTTCTGCAGCGCCAAAACCATTTCAAATTTCCCAAGGCTCTGTATATCAAACTTCAGAAGCATTTTTATCTTTCGGCTTCCTGTTTCTACTCCCCGCTCACTGTCCGGATCTACCCAGGCTTCCGACATTACTTTCTGTTCCTGGTATTGAAACGGAAATAAAATATGCATTAAAGGCATGTATACGCTTTCATTTAATAAAAGTCCATTCAACATCGTGTAGAACTGCTGGATATTCTCCAATCCCGCCTGTCCGTTTGCTCCACGCAACAGCATTTCCGCCAGTGCATCAGCCGGAAGGTTTGTATGCCCTCTGGATGCAGCCAGCAAAGCAGACATATCTGCGCCCGCATCTCCCGGATAAAGCCTTGCAAATTCCCGATTTGCCATCATGCGTTCAAACAGGCGGGTCAGCTGCTCCATCCCGCCATTTTCATACCGTACCGCATTAAATATCAACAGCATAGACGCATCTCGTATAGAGCCGAAATCATGGGTTTTCGATATATAATCGGATAAAAACGGAATTAACTTTCCATTTAATATACCTGTATTATACTGTGTATCACCGTTCATCGCTTCCCAGTTCATAGCGTCCGCCAGCTGACGGAACTCTTCCCGGAACTGGCTCAGCATCAGCTTTTCAATATCTCCTGCCAAATTCTGCATCTGCCTCAGCAAATGTGTCCCTGATGAATAATCGTTATAAACTTTCAAAAAATCTCCCAAAGCTTCCCGCAGACTCTCTGAAATATTTTGTGAAAACAGGGAGCGCAGGCTGTCAAACAACGTCCCTGAGAACTTAAGCTGTCCTCCTGCCTGCCCTTTCAAATATGCCATCAATTCTTCCGGAGAACTTATCTGCAGGGAAGCCAGAAAATTTCTGGCAGCCTCCTCTGCCTGTCCTGCCTCCCGAAATGCCGCCATATCTGAGAAGAAAAGCCTCTCCAGAGCTGCCGGAAGACCACTCGTTCCTTCCTCCAGGCTTTTTATGAAAGCGCCATAATTACTCTCGTAATCGATAACACTGTACGCTCCTTCTCCTGCACCTGAAGTCCTGCCGCCTTCCCGTCCGTCCGTCCGGACTACCCGGGTGGGGTCAATCGGATTTTGTATCCGCGTATTGTTCTGACTGGTTCTTGGATCCTGTGTGTTTATATTCGCCCGGTTATCATTCATGCCAGGATTAGTTACCTGTAAAATATTTGCCATAACGCCTCCATTAGAAATAAGGTCACAAGTATATCTATATATATCGGCAATTCCCTATTAAACATTAGGTTTTCAAGGATTATTTTTTTATCCTCTATGTTTGATTTCACTTTTTTATGCAAAATCCTTATTTTGTGCCGGAATGTGCCGATATAAGAAAATATAGTGTAGTTTGTATTTAACAGGAGAAGAGAAGTACTCTGCTCCAGAAGGGAGGGTGCCATGAACATCACATTTCAGACTACCAATGTAAATTATCAGCTTCAGATGCCTGCAATTGAGCTATCAAATGAAAGAAAAGCTCCATCCCTTGCAGAACCATCCGAAATATCCAGCAATTATGATAAGGTTACGATTACAAAAAATCAGCCAAGGAAAATTTTATCGGATGACAGTGAGTTTGCCCGTATACTTTCCCGCCGATGTGCAAATGCCCTGGACAGGGAAGCAGATACAGAGAAAGTTTTTCAGCTGCAGAATGAAGTTGCCGCAGGTGCATACCGGATTGATCCGGAACGTATAGCCGAGAAGCTTTTAGGCTACGCATAAGCCATTTATTCATATATTAATATAGGAAGGCAGGCAGGATTATGACAGAGCATTCTTTTGAGGACTTTACTGCTGTTATACAGTCTTTAATCAAAGTCACCGATAAGATTACCTTGATTGAAAGGGAAAAGGCGGCAGCGGCAGCAGATAGAAAACATGAGTTACTTGATAACTGTATTCAGGAGGAACAGGCTGTCCTGCTCCAGCTCCGGGGACTGGAACAGAAACGTTTCCGGCTGATGGAAGGGCTTGGATGGAAGGATTTGACATTTCGCCAGCTTCTGAAACGGGTCTCCCCGGAAAAACAGCAGATTCTTTCACCGCTGTTTGACGATCTGGACAGAAAGCTGAAAGCTCTGACATCCGCAAAAGAAGATGCCGACAGGATGATACTTACCAGGGTTCGGGAATTGGAAATTTTCTTGTCCCGCAGTGAGAATCCATCTTACAGCCCTGACGGTACAGCGGAAGCTCCGCGGTCTTTTTCCCAGAAAGATACTTACGTTTAATATTTCTCATACAGGAGGATTTATATTATGGTACGAGCAAGTTTTGCAGGTTTTACCACTGCTCTCTCAGCCCTTCAGGTCAGCCAGAAACGGCTGGACATTACAGGGCAGAATTTAGCAAATATGCACACGGAAGGATATACCAGACAGCAGCTGGACGTTGTCAGCATTAACAGCACCAGCCCATCTTCTGCTTATATCAGCCGGAATACCGCTTTTACAGGATTTGGCGTAGGGATTACGGGTGTTTCACAGCTCCGTGATCCGCTTTTGGACGCCCAGTACCGCTCACAGATGACGAAATCCGGCTATACTGACGCCTATCAGAATTCCCTGGATAGCCTGTCAAATATTCTTGATGAATCTCAGATAAAAGGGCTTCGTCAGGCGCTGGCAAACATCCGCTCTACCTTGACTGATATGCAGGATCCTTCAAAAGCGCTGGATTCCGCTTACGAAGTAGAGTTAAGGAATGACATGGAGTCTTTCACAAATCTTTTAAACGACGCCGCCAGAGAAATTAAAAAAGCGGAACAGACCGAGTATGAGCGTCTGGACGGTGAAACTACAAACCGAAACGGCGCAGTTCAGACGGTAAATGATATGCTTCTTCAGATTGCCACCCTGAATCGTCAGATTAAGGGAAATGAAGTCGTAGGACAAAACAGTAACGAGCTTAAGGATACCAGAAATCTTCTTCTTGACAAGCTTGCAAGTTATCTTCCGATTGAAGTAACTTATTTTAAAGATTTTTCTCATGATGGCCTTGACGCTGACGGAAATGCCCTTGATAATGAGCTTTATGATATCTCTTCTGCCGGAAACCTTCTGGCAAAAAAAGACTGGCCTGAAGATGTCAGGGTTGATCTGGTTTATAAAGATGAAAACGGTGTAACGCAGCGTCTGACACTCGTAAACGGCTCCGAAGGAACGGTTGCCGAAAATTATGGAAATCTCTCCATTACACGACCGGATGACGATGTGCATCAGACTGCGATTACGATTACAGGCTCTGCAACCGGACCGGACGGAAAACCCCAGAACCCTGCTTCTATCACTATCACTGCTCCTGCAAACGACGGCCCGGAACTTACCGGCGGTTCTATTCAGGCTTCTCTTGATATGCTTGGACATGATGGGGTAAATACCGGACTTACAAGAGGGTATCAGTATTATATGGATCAGTTGGATTTGCTGGCGAAATCCTTTGTTGACACAATTAACGGTATTAATACGACCGGAGCAAATAACGGCAATATGATTTTGTTGGAAGGCGATAAAGCTTCTAATGTTGGAATTACTAAAGAATGGTCTGCGGGTCTGGTGCACATAACTTCTCCTGAGGATAGCAAAACCGGAAATATCCTCAATATGCTGGAAGCCATGTCATCACATTATGACAGTCTGAATGGAAACTCCTTTTCAGGATTTATCAGCCATGTTTCCACGACCCTTGCCAGTGATTCTTACGCAAACCTGATGAATGTCAAATCAAATAGCATCATGCAAAACGGAATTCAGAATGCACGGGACTCTGTCTCCGGCGTTAGTATGGATGAAGAAGCTGCTGGCATGATGACTTATATGGCCGCGTACAATGCAGCTTCCCGTCTGATGACCACTTTGGACGAAGCGCTTGATAAACTGATTAATGGCACCGGCACTGTCGGACGTTAATAAAAAAAATAAAAGGAGGTTTACACCATGCGTGTTACAAATACATCAATCTATCGGAATTTTACTTTCACTGCTAATGATTTGCACAGCAAACTTATCAAAAGTTTCTCTAAAATCGGCGGAAACAGTAAAAAATATGAAAGCGCTGCTGAAAATCCATTAGCTTACTATGAAGGGCTTAATATGGATACTCATTTCCAGGATTTAGAGAGCAAAGTTTCACTGATTAAGGATGTAAAACACCGTATGTATCAGCAGGAGCTGGGCGCCCGCGCTATCCAGTCGGCTCTGACTGGTGACAAGGGCTCCAAGTTCCAGATTGAAAAGGCGCTGAATGCAACTTCAGATCATACTTCTACACTTAGCGCTGTCAGGGATGAACTGACACAGTCACAGCACGAAATCGTAAATGCCCTGAATGTACAGTATCAGAATATTTATGTTTTCGGCGGGAATGACTCTTCCCAGGCTCCATTCTATCTTAGTGAAGATGGAAAAACTCTCACCTACCGTCATCTGTTCCCCGGTGACAAAACAACTACAGACATCACTATGACCCTCACGAAACAGACTGACGGCAGTTATGAATATGTGATTGATGATATTGACAGTGTCGTAAAGGCTATGACTGAACAGGGTGTGATGGACTTAGGATATGGCTATATCGGTGACAGGGATTCTCTGATTGATACCTACACTGGCGGATTGAATGTTCTTACAGGAATTACCTCCAAAACGGCTCGCGATATGATAAGTCTTGGAAAAACAGATGATTTGAAAGCTCTTATCCAGGAACGGATGAATGGCAGCGCCATCGCACTTACAGGGCAGGCAGCTTTTGCTGTTCAGGATTATATTGATAATCCTACGCAGGATGGATTAAACACTATGAATAAAGTTCTTGGCGACACTCTGTCAGAGATAGATGCATCTTCTATCCGTTTAGGTACTATTTACGAGGAGCTAGGTATTAAATACAGCCGTTTGGATGATACACATACACGATTGCTTTCTGTTCAGGATTCTCTGACCGAAGCTTATGCCGATAAACTGGGCGCTGACCCCTATGAAGCAATTATGGAAATGGTTTCTAACCAGTATTCTTATAATGCTGCTCTTCAGGTTGGTACTAAATTAATGGAAACATCTTTATTTGATTTTATGCGCTAAAAATATAGTTACTTGTGAAAGGAGGTAACAATTATGGCACAGCTTTTAAACATTTCGACGGATTCTTTTAAAGCAGTGAGGTTCTCTGAAAATGCACGTCTTGTTTCAGAAGATTCTTTGGATATTGAGAGAAGGAAGGCTATGGCACGCCATAAGGCGTTTGCACAGCGTGTCGGAGCAAGTACGAATGTTCGTGATGTATCTAACATTAACCGTGCATTCTCTGGTTCTCACCGTGCTCCGGCGCCGAAACCTGTACACACACCTCAGTCTTTCGTATCCGGTACGGCCGCACAGCCGATGACTCCTGCTCCCTCTGCCAACCGGATAAATTCCGGAGCCGATATTGTACAAAAAGCTCCTATCTCTGTTTCGGATGCGAATATTAATTATTCGCCTGATCAGGCACAAGCTTCTTACAATGTAGAAAGAGGCGCTTTTGAGATGCGTGTTGCAAGCGGCAGCTTATCCTTTGTTCCGGCTCTTTCTATGACAATTATTACTCAGTATCCGGATGTGCATTTTGAATATACAGGCGGTTTTAATTATTTCCCTGAATCGGCAGATCCCGGACAGCAGCTCAATTTATCTGTATAGGAGAGTTTTGCTTATGTTGATACAAACTGATTATTATGGTGAAGTTGAATATACAGAGGAAGATCTTATCATATTCCCGGATGGTCTGTTTGGCTTTCCAAATTTGAAAAAGTATCTTCCCCTGTATCTGAGTCACAATGATGATTCTATCATTTTACTGCAATCTGTAGAGGAGTCTTTGATTTGCTTTGCTATGTTGAATCCGATATATTTATGTCCGGACTATACTCCATACCTTAGCTCAGAAGAATTATCTTTTCTTAATGTTTCAGACAGTGAAGAATTGTGCTATTATACACTATGCACCGTGCGAGATAATTACTTGGATACTACAGTAAACCTGAAAGCTCCTCTTGCGATAAATCCTGAAACACATATTGGTATGCAGGTAATTTTGACGAATTCCGAATATGGAATTCGTCATCAGATACGTTCTTTCCAAACTGTTTGCCCAGCAGAAAATTCAACAGATAGGAGTGCTGATTATGCTGATTCTCAGACGTAAGAAGAATGAAAGCTTTTTAATAGGTGGAAATGTCCGTATTACGATTATTGACTGTGCTACTGATGGCGTACGTGTCGCCATTGATGCGCCAAAACAGATTTCTATTCTCCGGGAAGAGCTTTCAGAAATGGAACAAGCTACAAAGAGCGCTGTCATCCCGGCGGATATCCATTCCTTATGTTCCCTGCAGTCTATGCTTCATTCCAATGAAACAGATGATTGTGATGCATAAGCAGAAAAAGCAGTACGGAGAAATATTTCTTTTTTAAGAAAACATTTCTCCGTACTGCTTTTTCTAATCTTCATGATTACTTCTCTTGCCTTTTTAATGCTCTTTTCAATATCCGCAATCCCCTGCAGCACCAGAAAAATGGCAGCAACACAGGAAGTCTCTCCAATTTAGGATAAATCGTACACATATAATGATAATCCGGAAATACCCAGCGCAGCATCTTACGGAATTCTGCACGGCTTTCCTTCCGCTTCTCTTTTAAAATATTCTTCTCCTCTTTCTTCTGTGCCTTGGCTTTCGCTTTCTGAATCTGTTCTGCCAATTGAAGCGCCTGCTCATTTTTCTCCTGATTATCAAAATCTTGCCCCATAAGCAATATACGATTTTCCAACATGTCAAATACAGTCATATCCTCTTTCTGCTCCAGCTTTTTAAGCTCTGCTTTACTTCCAAACCAAAAGTATGAAAGCTCCAAAAGCTTCCAGGATAAATCCTCTATTCCCAAATCCTTCATCTGAGCCTGGATATTTTCCAAGCTTAAGCTGTCCTTGATTTTTCTATGGAACATCATCAAATCCAGCATCTCCCACAGCTTTAAACTGTCCGTCACGTAACGGTATGATGCGCGCGCCATGCGGAACAGGAAATCACTTTCCAAGGGAAGTACAGGTATCCCTTCCGGAAATCCCTCTTCTTCTTCTGCCGTATCCATCAGCCACGAAGCCTCCTTCTGGAAGGCCGGAACTACAAAAGGCAGTGTATGATAAATTTCCACTTCAATCCCCTGTTCTTTCACCATAGACTCCCCAAACCCCTGAAAGGTGTTTGCTGTCTCATATCCCAAATCAATCAAGAAGCCTTTCACCATAGAGTAACTGGATTTGTCTGTCAGAAGGCTCAGAGGGCGCTTTCCTGCCATTTCAGGCAATGGGTACAAACTGCGTACCCTGGAGTTTGAAAACACAATGCAGAATGCCTTTTTCTCACTAAGCAGCTTCAGCAGCGTCTGCTCTTCCGCTTCACACTTTACACCATATTGCAGAGCCTCCTGATAACGCAGAAAAAAGCGTTGACTCCATCTGTCAGGCAACACTTCTCCATTTCCTAATAGACCAAGGTACATAACAGGCGCTATCCGATGATAATCTGCCAGCCGATATATCCTTTCCCAGTCGATTCTGTTATGTACAATTTTTAAATTCTCCTGCCGAACGACATTGGCAGTAATTTCTGCCAAAAAACGTCCCTCATACAACAATTGTTTCATCCCTGTTTTCTCCTTAACGCCAGGGTATTTGCAATAATACACTGTCCTCAGGCATTTTGCCGGGAATCAATCATAAAATGATTGATTCCCGGCAACACTCCGATTGATTTTCCTATCCTCTTCCTGAAGCTTTTTAATCAACGCCTGTGTCTTCTGCCTAATTTCAAAAATTTTCCGTTCCTCATACCCTGGACCAGCTGTTTCACGAAATGGATCACAAGTCAGTAAATGCCTTAATTCCTCTGTCTCAGAGACGCCTTCTTCCCCTGTCTTCCAGATTTCCTCCATGCACTCATCTAATTTTCCCATCTCATCTGCACGCATTTGAAGCAGCATATTAACGGATACTTCATCCCTTCGCGAAAGGGCATCTGCCAGTTCAGCAGTCAGCCGGCTTATCCCCTGGATAAGTGACAACCGCCGCTGAACCAAAATCATAACTTTTTCTTTGTTAAGAGCCATCTTCTCTCCTATCCCCGGACTCCAAGATCATGCTGCATCGCTCTGCCACCGCTCATACCTACTGTATGCCATGCCTGGTCGAAGGCTTCCTTCAAACCTGATAATATCTGACGAATACGTGGAATTTCATCCTTCCGTCTTTCCCGTCCGGCCTGCAGACGGCCAATATCATAAAGCACATACTGATAAATTTCTCTTAATTCCTGGCTAATTGGCTGTTCCAGATCTAAAATCTGTATCAAATACTGCACAATCATAAACGTCCGATTTAGCGCTTTATCAAAATTCCCGTAATCTTTATCTTCCAGCGCGTATCCTGCTCTCGCTAACCGCTTATCTGCTTCTTCAAACAACAGAAGCACCAGCTCCGGTCCCGACATAGAAAGAATACTCTTTTCCTTATATTTCTGATATGCGTTCATCTAATCCTCTCTTTAGCCCTGAAGCTGAGACAAATACCCCGACTGCGTATTCAGTTTATTAATCATCGTTTCCATGGAAGTGAACTGTTTAATATAACGATCTTCTTCACTGGAAAGCCTCTCCTGAAGAGTTGCAATCATATCCTGAATAGATTCAATCTCTCTGTATATATAGTTATCCATGACAGACATCGGTACTTTAGGCGAACCTGCTTCCTCTACCAGACGTCCATAAGAACCGCCATTCCTGGTTCCGTAACGGGTCGCATACGGCGTCATCCTATCCTGCATGGACTGGGCCAAGCCCTTTGAAGAAGTCCCCTCTCCAGTAAATACCTTTGCAACCTTATCCGGTTCTGTAGACATCGCCTGTTTGAATTTCGTCTCATTAAATTCAATCTTTCCGCCATCCATATAATTGCTGGAAACGCTGATGCCCATTTCCTCCAAATCATCGTAGGAAATACCGGTTCCCATCAAATCCGTTAAAAAGCTCTGAAGGCTGCCGCTCAAATCACGCATCGTACCGTCGTTAAATAGCAGACCCTGTTTCGCCTTTTTCTCCCAACGCTCAATTTCTGCTTCCGTCATCTCTGCCTTCTGTTCATCCGTAAGCGGACCATAAGATTTATCCGGCTTTGAAGTAATCTGTGTATTTACCTCTTCTACCAGCGCATTATATTCCTCGAAGAACTTTGATACAAGTTCTGTCACTCCATCCACATCTGCCTGTGCATTAAAAGTAACTGCCTGGGAACTATCCAGATTTCCTGCCGCGTCATATCCAAATTTACCTGTTACGGATACCTTTAATCCCTCTAAATCGAAAGTATTGGAGGAACGCGTTAAATTCACTACAGTCCCATCTCCATAGCTTACGGCAATCTCCGCATCCTGTCCTGCCACAAATCCGGCGTCCTCATTATCCGGATCTGCCATAAAGAGCTTCTTTCCCAGTTCACTTCCGCTCACATCAATCTGCCTGCCCGCGCCCGTCTCAGACGATACCAGCATCAGCTGTCCTGTAGAATCTACATAAGAAGCTTTTACGCCTGCCTCCGGCGTTGCATTAATCTTAGATATAATATCCTTGACTGTACTCTTCGCAGTCAGTCCCTCAATCTTTACACCATTGATCACCAAATCCAGATTTCCGTTGGCATCTGTATAATTACTCATATCATCCTTGCTGATTCCCAGGTTTGCCTTATCCAGCGTAGCATAAGTATTCACTTTGTTTGACGCACCGTACATAATGCCAAGCGCATCCTTAACATTCGCGTCAAAAGAAGTGATTGTAACCGTAGAAGCATCATTCTTTGTACTGAATGCCAATGTATCCTTTCCGTCAACATTTGTAAGCTCTGCCTTTACATTGCCCGTACCAAACGCCCTGTCAAGACGCACCTGGAGATTCTCTGCCATCTTTGCAAGCCTCTCTTCTCCGGTTAATGTAGAATCTTTAAATAAAGTATCATATTCTTCCTGGGTAATCAACTCTATATCTTTTGAAGTACCGTCATAATTAAAAGTAACTTTCTTTCCGGTAAAGTACTCGTCTGCCTTATAGGTCTTGCGGTAAGAATCTGCAAAATTTCCTACATTGTCATTAAACTTATTGAAAGAAATCCCTTCCTTATCTGCCTCCGCATCTACCTGATACCCCAATGCTCCTAATGCCGTAGAAGTTGAACGCATCACATAATTTGTAGACTTTTTACCATCCGTACTGATATTAATCTTTCCATTTTCATATTTAAATTCCATGACGTCGAAAATCTTATCTTCCCCAAGCATAACATCAGAATTTTTCAGCGCTGCATTCAGCTCGTCTACCAGTCCTTCGATGTCATCTGTCGTATAATCAATGTAATGTTCTGTCCCACTCTCATCCTTATAAGATGTTGGCATGGTAAATGTAGTGGTATTATTAAATTTACCTCCATCTAACGGAGTCCACACGCCAAAACGAAGCTGCGTATCCTTCAGATTAGAAATATTTACTTCCTGATCCATCGAATTTAGCGTTGTAGAAAGTTTTCCGACATTGCTTGCTGATCTTCGGCTGGCGGTAGTTGCCAGCTGCTTTACGCCTAATATGGACAGATTATCTATCATCGAGGAAGTCCCTGATGCTTTCACAAACCTTGTATACTTCTCATCCCCAATAGCTGTAATCTGATTTCTTGCAAATAATGATGCACTCTTTAAACATTTAGAAGATGAATATGTGAAATATTTGTCATCCAAGTCAATAATCTTACCGCTGACGCTCTGGTATGCTTCCTGTTTCCACAGGAGGGTCTGCATCTTATTCCGCTGTGTTGTAATCTTTGAGGTTGTCCCCGCTGTCATCGCTTCAATCATCGCATCCCTGTCGATTCCTGACGCCATGCCGCCAAATCCTCTGAGGCTTGTATTTCCCAAACTATTTACCTTTGCCATATAAATATCTCTCCTTTCAAGATAGTTTGAACAATCTTAATATACTTAATATACAAAATTCTATATTGTATTTATCGGCAAATCCCTCAAAAAGATAATACCCGACAGATGATTTTCCCGCGATTAATCATGACGGGGGTGTTCTCTCACTGCAACGCAGGAACGTATGATTTCCGTCAAAATCCGTATTTTATATTTATTCTCATAGTAATTCATGCCAGATGTCCCGAAGCCGCTCTTTGCTGCCACGTATTTCGCCGGAAGCCGCGTAAGCGTAAGCGCTTCTACATCTGCCCGACATCTCTCGCACCGGCACACTTTGTACTGTTCCATATATTTATTAATATCCTGCCGTTTCAGCAGTTCTTCCATCACATTTATAAAAGAAGACTCCTTCACTGCAGTCTTTTCCGGAGCTGCTTCCTCCTTTGCTTCCACATCTGCTGTTTTTCCTTCTGCCGTCACGGTCGGCATTTCTGTCCTCTCCGGCACTGAAGCTTCCTCTTTTATCACCGGGGCTTCCGGCTGTGCCGCAGGCGTCTCTGTTGGGGACGCTGAAACTTCCTCTTTCACGGCAGGTATCTCTGTCTGCCCCATAGAAATCTCCGGTTCCGGCATGGAAACCTCTTCTTTTGCTGCCGGAATCTTTGCCTTTGCTGCAGACGCAGGTTTCACCTCTGCTGAATCTGCCTGGGAAACCTCATTTTCCAACTGTTCCAGAATACTCTTTTCCAACTGTTCATTGCCGCTCTCGTCCACTACTGTGACTGTTGCAGCAGCAGCCACCGGAGCCGCGGCCTGATTTTCCGCAGGAATCTTATTTTCTTCTGCGCTTCCTTCGTCCTGGGCCGCCGGACTTTTCGTCAAAAGATTCAGTACGTGGGCAGTTTTATTCGTTTTCTTCGCCATGTTCTGTTCCTCCCTTTAGATGAATCGTCTCCGCTATCTCATCAATAAATTCCAGATAATCCTGTACAGCTCCGGAACGCGGATTATATGTAAAGATACTCTCGCCGTGAGCCGGCGCTTCTGCGATTGCCACTCCCGGACGAATCTTACTCTTAAATACTACCGTTCCCATCTGATCCGCAAGCTGTGCCGCAAGTTCATCTACATCTCTCGACAAAAGAGTCCTGCGGTTATAGCGGGTAAGCAGAATTCCCAGAACCTTCAGCTCTGAATTGAAAAGGCTCCGAACAGATTCCACTGTCTCCCAAAGCTGGGAAAGCCCCACCAGGCTAAGGATATCAGCCACCATGGGGATAATCAAAAAATCAGAGACTGCATACGCATTAGCCGTCAGCAGATTCAATGCCGGCGGCGTGTCAATAATAATATAATCATATTGTTCCTGAACAGGAGCTATCGCTTTTTTTAGTATAAATTCCCGTTCACTGGAAACCTGTTCCATCCCATTATTACTCAGAGTAATATCTGAAATCAGCATATCGCAGGTGTCAGCATGGCACACCGCCTCCTCTATGGAAACCGTGCCGTTCAGCACATCCAGCACTGTATGTGCATTTTCCATATCGGCTCCCAGACAGAATCCCAAATTTCCCTGGGGATCTAAATCGATACATAGCACTTTGTTTCCTCTGTCCGCAATGCCGGCGGCCAGAGCCGCAGATGTGGTAGTTTTTCCCACTCCGCCTTTCTGGTTTGATACAGTAATAATCGTAGCCAATTTGACACCTCCAAAATTTTCTGACGCGCTTTATCCTTTCAGCGAATTAATCGTACCTACAATCTCATCCGATGTAAGAACCATCTTCAAAGCATAAGAATATGCTCTCTGGCTCTCAATCATACGAGTAAGCTCCATGGACATGTCTGTCCCCGAGCTTTCCAATGCACACTGAGCCAGTTCCGGATTTTTGACAAGCGAAGGTCGCATTGTGTCTTCGGACGGCACATACTCATTATTGCTGGTACTCATCAGACGGCTCGGATTCTCAAAGGTGTAAACCCCAACCTGCTGCAGAAGCGGCGTATCCTTTGCCCCCCGCCCTTCTACCACAATTGGTTTCTTATTTCTGTCCAGAACCAGCTTCCCGGCATCTGTCATCAAATAGAATCTATCGCCAATCTGACCTCTGTGAAAATGTCCGTCCCTGGTATAACTTACTTCATTTGTGCCTCTGTCCCTTACCATAAAGAACGAATTATCCTCCATGATAGCAAAATCCAGCTCACTGTTCGATGCAACCGGCGTCGATGCCGCAAATGTAGTATATGTATTCTGAGTGCGCACACCGGCTCCGGCCTGAAGCTCTGTAACTGCATCCTCTGAATCGTTCAGATTATACTGTATTAAATCAGAAAACACCGCTGTCTTGGGCTTAAACCCTCCATTATTAATATTTGCAAGGTTATTGCCCACAACATCCAACTTATTCAGGCTTGCCTTAGCTCCCAGTGCCCCTGTATAAAATGATGAATACATTGCTGATTTTCCTCCTTAATCGGTTTATAAGCTTCCAACTTCACTTGCTGATTTTCCCATCACCTGGTCATAAAGCCTTAGAACCTGGGCGGCACTCTGCAGCGCCCTCTGTGATGACATCATATTTGTCATCTCATCCACCATGTTCACATTCGCCCTCTCCAGGCATTTCCAGGCAATCGCCGTGTCATTTCCTACCTGTCTCCCATTCTGGTCTGTAGAAAACATGCCGTTGTCTTCTTTATGAAGATTCTCATAATTCTCAAAATCCACCACCCGGATACTTCCCAGGGTAGTTCGCCTTACTTTTCCCCTGACAGTCTCCTCTACCGTGATGTTACCTCTATTATCTACGTTAAAGTTTTCATTGTCAATCTTTATCGGACGATTATTTTTACCCAAGACGCGTCCCTGGTCATTCAGTACCAGATATCCCTGGTTATCCACGGAAAAAGAACCGTCCCTGGTATATCTCACTCCATCTTCTGTCTGTATACAGAAAAATCCTCTTCCCTGGATGGCAAAATCATAAATCCCCTCTGTAGGCTCCATAGAACCTTGTTCATAATCCACATATGTCCTGCTCGCCGTCCGTATTTTTGAGGTCACGGCCAGTTCTTCCCTATTTTCTTTCGCCCGTCTGCCTGTACGGTAAAGCATTTCTTCCTGGAAGGTACTGCTCACCATTGTATCTTTCTTGTAGCCCGCCGTCTGAATATTTGCCATATTATTGCTGACTACATTCAGGTTTCTGCTCTGGGTAAGCATACCGGATGTTAAATTATAAAATCCCTGATACATATTTTCCTCCTTTCCACCCGCACTTCCTGCGGCTGGCTATCACATATATTTACTCATATATTGTTTTAACTTGCGTATGGCAGCGCTGTGAAGCTGCGAACCCCTCGGCTCACTCACCGCCATTACCTGAGCAATCTGCCCCATGTTCAGTTCTTCCACATAGTACAGGGAAACTACCAGCTTCTCTTTCTCCTTCAAGCTGTTAATCGCCTCCACCAGCATCTGGCGTGTCTCCCCTTTGATAAATACTGCCTCTGGCTGAGAGCCGGGCGCTTTGTCCGCCAGCTGTATAGACTGGTTCGTGTCATCATCCTGAATCATATCCAGGGAAAGCACATTCATGATACTGCTCATGCTCTGTATCTTACGGAATTTCTTTACGTCTGTCTGAACCGCCTGTGCAAGCTCTTCTTCCGTAGGCTCACGTCCCAGCGTACTCATAAGGGAAACTCTTGCTTCCTCTATCGCCCGGCTGTTCTTCCTGAAATCCCTGGGCATCCAGTCATTTTGGCGCATCAAATCAATGATCATTCCCCGGATGCGCCTTGAGATAAAGGTTTCAAATTTAATATTCATCGCAGGGTCATAACGTTCCAGCCCTTTCATGATGGCAATTACGCCCTCATTGATGATATCTTCCATCTGCAGGGAGCCGGCATACGTATTCCTCATCTGGACTGCTATACTTTTTACTATATACAGATAGCGCATCGTGAGTTCCTGCTTAACCTCTATCTTCTTTTCTTCCAGATACATATGCAGCAGCTCATCATTGGTCTTTTCCTTTAAGTAATCCCATTCTCCCATATCTTCACCCACTTATCGTCTGTTCTAACGCCTGCTTGTATTGTCAAGAACCAAACTTCCTATTGACTGGATTTGGATATTATTCGCTATTTCGTTAAAAGACAGGACGCGGACATTGGGATAAAACTGTTCTATCAGGCGGTAAAAATGTACCCTCATAACCTGTGAAGTCAATACCACCGGAGTCTGGGACAATCCTGCAAACTTCCGCATCTGTATAGCCATCTGTGAAATAAGGCTCTGAAGGATATCCGGACTGAGCGCCAGATAATAACCGCCCTCTCCTTTGGTAAGAGAACCTACCATAGTGCGTTCTAATTCAGAATCCATCGTAACTACCTTCATGCTGCCGTCTTCGCAGTACAGCCGGGTAATCGTCCGCTTAAGCGCTGTCCTGATATCTTCAATCAATGTATCTACATCACGCAGCCCTTTCTCGGATGCCGTTTCCAATATCGTCTCCACAATGATTTCCAAATCCTTGATAGGAATGCCCTCTTTCAAAAGGCTTGTAAGTATCTTCTGAAACAAACTGTAGGAAATCACATTCGGGAATGCTTCTTCTATCAGCTCCGGCGATACCTTCTTAGCATTTTCCACCAACCGTACAACTTCCTGTCTGGTGATCAGCTCATAAGCATGCTGTTTGATAACCTCGGACAGATGAGTAATCATAACAGACAGCGGGTCAATAACCGTATAACCGTATATTTCCGCCCTCTCCCTGTCCTCCGGCCGGATCCATCGGCTTGGGATACCGTAAGCCGGCTCTATCGTCTCGATTCCGTCTACTTCTCTTTCCGGATTTTCCGGCTCCAAAGCCAGATAATAATCTGTCAGGATTTCTCCTCTTGCGACCTCTTCACCACGAATCTTAATGCTGTACTGGTTTGTATTCAGCCCGGAACTGTCACGCAGGCGAATTGACGGGATGACAAAACCCATATCCTGCGCATACTGCCTTCGGAAAATAATAATCCGGTTAATCACCCGCCCGCCTACCGATTCATCCACCAGCGGAATCAAACTGTAGCCAAACTCCATTTCCACCGGTTCCACCGTGAGCAGAGTATAGACGTTATTAACATCTTTATAATATTCTTCCTCGGTAACAGGAGGAGCCTCCTGGGACTGCTGCTCTTCCTCATGCGAAGCCTCCCCGCCGTCACCAAAAGCACCGCCGGGCAGCGCCATAGCAGGGCCTGCCTTTATCTGTCTTGAGAGGTAATAGCCGCCTCCTACCAGGATTCCGGCAATCAGCAGCATTGTCAGCGTCGGCATCCCTGGGATGACGCCCATGACTGCTACTGCGATTCCGCTGATCATAATAGAATATGGCTGTGCCAGGAACTGCCTGGAAACATCCTCATTCAAGCTGCCCTCAGAAACTGCCCTGGTTACAATCATACCGGTAGCCGTGGAAATCAGCAGCGCCGGTATCTGAGATACCAGCCCATCACCTACTGTAGCAATGGAATATGTATTCAATACAGTCGTAAACTCTCCGCCGCCCATTACCATTCCGATAATTGTACCGCCTACCAGGTTAATTCCGGTAGTGATCAGAGACATGATGGCATCGCCTTTTACAATCTTTGTAGCACCGTCCATTGCCCCGTAGAAGTCCGCTTCCCGCTGTACTTTTTCCCGTCGATGCTTCGCCTGCTGTTCATCAATCAGACCTGAACTTAAATCCGCGTCAATCGCCATCTGCTTACCTGGCATAGCATCCAAGTTGAAGCGGGCTGCAACCTCAGCCACACGTTCCGCACCCTTGGTGATAACCAGGAACTGCATCAACAGGATAATTATGAAGATTATGAAACCTACGACTACGTTGCCGCCCAGCACGAAATCACCGAATGCCTTGATAATCTGTCCTGAGGAACCCATATTTGATAAGATATTCCTGGTCGTAGACACATTGATTCCCAGTCGGAACAACGTCGTAATCAGCAGCAGCGATGGAAAAATAGAAAATTCCAACGGCTCATGGATACTCATCGTGATAACCAGAATCATCATAGACAATGCCATGTTAATCACAATTGCAACATCCACCAGCCCGGCCGGCAACGGTATAATCAATAGCAGGATAACAGTCAGTACAAAGAGTACTACTGAATAACTCATTATCTTTTTCATCTGAAACTCCATCCGTCCTGTTTTTGTTCAGGTGTACTATTTAAACATTTCCTCTCTGTGAGAAGCTTTGTAAATATACACCAGGATTTCGGCGATAGCGCCATAAAACTCTACGGGAATTTCCCGGCCTATCTCACATGTATCATACAGCGCCCTTGCAAGGGGCCTGTTCTCTGTTATAAAAACGCCATTTTCTTCCCCTACTTTTACAATCCGGAGCGCCAGTGCATCCTGGCCCTTTGCCAGCACCACCGGAGCGCCGTTCTTCTCAGGGTCATATTTCAAGGCAATTGCAAAATGCGTAGGGTTTCGGATAATTACATCCGATTCCGGAACTTTCTGCATCATCCGGCTCATGGCCATCTGCCTCTGTATACTTTTAATACGCCCTTTAATCTCAGGATTACCTTCCATCTGTTTAAACTCTTCCTTTACTTCCTGCTTCGTCATCTTTAAGTCTTTTTCATAAGACCATCTCTGATACATAAAATCAAAGAATCCGATAACGGCAAAAGCCAGGCTTACATTACGCACCAGCTGAAAAATCATATCAAACATATAGGAGGCTGACGCATCACTCTGCATATCAATCATCTTGACAACAGACGCCAAATCTCCCTGCAGCGTGCTGTATAAAAGCACAATCAACAGAATTGCTTTGGCAATATTTTTAACCAGCTCCACCAGGTTTTTCATAGAAAACATCCGCTTAATCCCTTTCAGCGGGCTAAGCTTACTGAGCTTTGGTTTCATCCTCTGGAAAGATATAAGGAACTTTGTCTGTATGCCATATGCCAGGATTCCCAAAGCCATAGCCGACAAAAGCAGTATCAGTGAGCTTCTGAAAAATGCACTTATGAAAGTGGCAAAAAGCTGTGGTGTTGCCACTGTAACAGGGTCTCTCCCGATTTCCGACAAAATCTGCATCAGAAACTGGCGCACATTTTCATGTATGGCAGGTATCATCCATTGAAGCATCGTAAACATACCAAACAGGGTAACTACTGTCGCGACATCCTTACTCTGAAAAACGTTACCTTCTTTCCTGGCGTCTTTCCGTCGTTTCGGGGTCGCTTGTTCGGTTTTTTCCTGTCCATTCGCCTCGGCCATGCTTCATCCCCCCTTTCATACAAAAAGGCTCCGTAAGTTACCAAAGCTATCCCATGATCGTAACCAGCTCCTGCACCCATGCAAACATCTGATCCAGAAGCGTATAGAACCTATCCGCCATGGGAGTAAACAACAACAGCAAAATCATCATTCCTACGATAATCTTAAGCTGGAAGTTTACAACAAATACATTAATCTGCGGGATAATCTTCATCAGAATACCTACTGCAAATTCTGTCACCAGCTCCATAGCCAGCAGCGGAAACGCAAACCGCAGTCCGAGCACAATTGCCTGGCTGAAAATCCCCAGCATAGCAGCTGACAGCTCGCTATTTATCTTTACCATGCCGAAGGGAATGACCTCCGACGAGCGGTAAAATATCTCAATCAATTTCACATGTCCGTCTACCGCAAAAAAAAGCAGTACGAAAAAAGCATAATACAGACCGGAAGTTACCGTAACCTGCATATTGTACTGCGGATCATACGTCTGTGCCATAGAAAGCCCCATCCCAAAATCCATCACGGACGAAGCAAACCTGATGACCAGCACCGTTAGTTCCATGCAAAATCCAATCACAAACCCAAATGCCAGCTCTGTAATAAGCAGGAACCCAAACTCTAAAAGACTCTGTGGCTCATGCTGCAGTTCCCCCCCTATTCCCATATACATCATCAGGGATAACATAAACACGAACGCTGTCTTAACAGCGCCCGGAATATTGCTGCGCCCCAAAATAGGATTAAAGAAAACTGCCCCGCTCATTCGCATGACAATAAAGGAAAACAGGATAAACATAATTCCTTAACCTCCGGCAATCATGCTGAATATCTTCTGGACAAACTCCTGCATTCTTCCCAGCATAGTGCTTCCCAGGAAACCTAAAATTGCCAAAACTGCAAGCAGCTTTGGCACAAATGTCATAGTCTGCTCATTAATCTGGGTCGCAGCCTGGAAAATAGCAATGATAACACCTACAATCATACTAACCACAAGAAACGGCATCGCCATCTGGAACGCCATCTGAAAGGTTTCATAAACAATATCCAATACTTCTGCCTGTGTCATCTGTCTCCTCCTTTGTCCGCGTCATACGCAGATCCATCCTATTGCAGCTATGGGATATTAACCCCGGCTATAATATTCTCAAACAAGAGCTGCCATCCGTCTACTGTCACAAACAAAAGCAATTTAAAAGGCAGAGAAATCATCGTCGGCGGCAGCATCACCATACCCATAGACATCAGCGTAGTAGCCACTACGATATCAATGAGCAGGAATGGCAGATAAATTAAGAAGCCTGCCATAAATCCCCGTTTTAGCTCACTGGTCATAAATGCCGGAGTCACCACCGTAATAGGATACTCTTCTGTATTCTCCTTTATTTCTGTCCCGGACATTTCTACAAACTTATTCAGTGTACTAATCTCTGTGTTCCTTAACATAAAACGTTTAATAGGCGCCTGCATCTCCTTTAATGCATCTTCCTGGGTCATTTCTCCCGCTAAATAAGGCTGGAACACATCTTCATTTACACTGCTGATTACCGGACTCATCGTATAAAGAGTCAGAAACAGAGCAATCCCTACCAACACCATATTCGGCGGCGTCTGCTGGACACCCAGCGCATTCCTGGTAAAAGACAGGATAATGATGGTCCTTGTAAAAGAAGTCATCATGATGACAAGGGACGGCAGGAGTGCCAAAAGCGTCAGCATGTAAATCAATTCCAGTGTAGGTACGCTTCCTCCGTTTAATCCTCCTAACAGTTCATTCATCTTTATCCTCCTCTTTTCGGCGGTGAACCGAAGCATAATTTCGGATAATCTCTTTAAAATCCATCGGCTTTTCCGTCGAAAGCTCCGGATCTGCAAAATCTCCTTCCGCCTCTGTCAACAGTGTAATCCCTGCCTGGCTCACTCCTATCAGGTATGTGTGCTCTCTAAGCTTCACCAGCAAAATCCTTTTGTCCTGACCTATCTGAAGCTGGTCAATGACCTTCAGTTCTCTTGTGCCGGAAACCCTGCTCCAGTTCTTTCCCAGAAACCGGCTGCACCAGTAAGCTAACAGCAATACCAGGATTACACACCCTAATGCACTTATCAGATTCAGACCGCCCATTACAGAGCCTCCGAACTAAGATTTCGGGATACAATCTCCGTAATTCGGATTCCGAAATTATCCTCCACTACTACAATATCACCTTTTGCAATGCATTGTCCATTGACAAATAAATCCACTTGCTCTCCAGCCATCTTATCAAGCACTACAAGCGATCCCTGTGTGAATTCCAAGATATCCCGAACCAGCCTCTTGGTTCTTCCGATTTCCACTGAAACCTCCAGCGGAAGCTGCATCAACATCTCCTGGTTTGCTTTATCTTCGACCCTTGGGCCTCCCTCATCAACCAATTCTCCCGGAGAGATTGGCCGGATAACTGTATTACTTTCCACTCTTTTGTCCTCTTTTTGTGTATTCTGCGTCATATTGTTCTGCATCATATTCATGATTTGCTGCTGGGTTTGCTGCATCTGCATAAGAAGCTGCTGAGTCAGTGAATCCTGTGCAGGACTACTCTGTTCCTGTGCACGAGCATCTTCTTCTATACGCTCTGGCTGTACAGGAATTTCGCTGCCCTTTTCCGTAATATCCGCAGCAAACGGCTCCAAAACCGTCTTCGCCATATCTATCGGCATAAGATTTAAAAATGTACTTTTTACCTTGCCTTCGATGTCAAGCATAAATCGAACGGCTACCATTGGAGATTGATCGTCAAAGTACATCGTTTTAAAGCTTTCTTCATCTTTGACTTCCATGGGCTTTGGCTCGGAAATACGAATCTTTTTCCCCAGAAACTCTGAGAGCGATGTAGCAGATGCTCCCATCATCTGGTTCATCACCTCACAAACAGCGCTGACCGTCATCTCATCCAGCACAAATTCCTCATTGGCAGGCTCCTGTCCGTTAAGCATCGCCACAAACAGACGGAGGTCATTCTTACGAAACATCAATATGCTTCTTCCCTGCAGCCCTGCCGCATAGCTGATGTCCACGCTGATTGCCGGCTCCAGATCCTTAAACTCAAACTCATCCTTTGTCTGGACCTTTACCATCGGCGTTGAAATCCTGACATTCTTTCCCAGCAGTGAAGATACAGCCGATGCGGATGCTCCCATGCTGATGCTCATGATTTCCCCGATTGCGTCCATTTCCATTTTACTTAAACTCCAAACGCCCATTTCCTCAATCTCCTTTTATCTTTATCTGCCTCTTCTGGAAATTACCTTCCGATTTCCAATGCTTTCTGAGCCATGAGCTTCATTGCGTTCAAAGCCGTTACATTTGCCTCATATGAACGGTAAGCTGCCATACTGTCAACTGTCTCTTTCAGCACATCTACATTCGAAAGGGTTACATATCCATCCTCATCCGCATCAGGATGTTCTGGATTATATACTTTCTGCATTTCCCGGTCATCTTCCGTGATAGCAGATACCCGGACACCCGCCTTTCTGCTGGCGATTCCTCTCCCATCCCGTGCACTTTTCAGTACATCCTGGAAAGACCTGGTTTCATAACTCTGGAAGGAAACCAGCTTCCGCTTATACGCACCGCCGCCTTCCGTCCTTGTTGTATCCATATTTGCTATATTCTCAGACGCTATATCCATCCTGAGACGCTGTGCGCTCATTCCCGAAGCGCTGATATCAAAAGAACTTAAAAAAGCCATCGTCGCATCCTCCTTTCTTTTCTACTGCTCTTCAAAAACTGCATTAACAGCCTGCGCCATACGTTCCGGGTCAAACGGCTTCACAATAAAGTCCCTGGCCCCGTTCTGAATGGCGTCCGCCATAATTCCTTCCTGTCCCATCGCCGTACACATGAGAATCCTTGCTCCCGCATCGGCCGCCATGATTTCCCTCAATGCCTGCAATCCGTCTTTGTGGGGCATCGTAATATCCATAATCACCACATCCGGCTTCTCCTGAAGATATTTTTCTACAGCCTCGACGCCGTCACCGGCTTCCACAAAATCTCTGTAACCGTTATACTTCAATATATTCCTTATATGTGTCCGCATAAAAGCCGCATCATCAACAAGCATGATCTTCGCCATAGCACTCTACTCCTCCACTTTCTACAGGACCTTCGGTTTCTCTATATCCATCTGACCATTTTCCTCTGTCATTTCCCGGTCATCCTTATTTATCCTGTCACTAATCCGGACAGCTACATTTTTCTTATATGTGCCCATCTTTCCCGTAAACCAGGGCCGTTTCCCAATGAACAGCTTCACATCACCGTTCCGCGGTTTATTCAAATCAATCACATCGCCCGGACGCAGATGATAAATGTCCTTCAGATCCAGCTCTACCGTAGCTAACTGCCCGGTGATCTGCAGCTGCGACATACGCAAATGCTCCATAATCGTTTCCTGATTATCCTCAAAGGCAAAACCGCGTCCTATATTCCTGTGGCTATCCATCAGACGGAAGATCATTTCCAACAGTGTTCCCGGAAGACATATCTGAATCGTTTCTGTCCCCAATCCTGCCATATCCGCATTTAAAGTGATAAGAGCTACTGCTTCGTCTAAACCGATATCCTGCAGAAGACTCGGATTCTGTGCTATCCTTTGAACCTGAAACTCAATATTTACATAATTTGCAAATCCATCTTTCAGTGCCTGTATCATATAGTCTACAATCCGCCCATATAATGCAAGCTCTACATCAGAATAGCGGTAATCCTCTTCCACATGTACTGCTTCATCCCCGCCGCCCAGCATATGGGTAACCAGCGTGATAACCAATCCCGGTGTGACATACATCATCAAGGGAACCTTTGCCTTGTTTTTTTCTTGTGTATAGGCATCTGCCAGCGTAATGCTGTCATTTTCACTGAGTTTACCTACAAACTCATAATAGCGCCCCTCCTGAACATCCTTAACCGTAATTTCCGTGCTCACACGAAAAATGCCATTAAGCTGAGATGTAATAACCCTGGCATAATTCTCAAACGCACTGGTGAGGATTTTCATCTTGTCCTTTGTAAATTTCCTGGGACTGTAAAAATCATATTTACTGTATTTTGTCTTTTCTCTCTGTCCGCTATTTCCGGATTCCTGTTTTGCTGCCTTCTGAACCTGCATGGTGCGCAACAGCTCATTAATCTGATCCTGTGATACCGTATCTGCCATTGTACAGCCTCCTTTTTCTTTCCATGCAGCAGAGCCATGTTCCTGCCGCCCTGTTCTGGCAGCTTACTGTGCTGCCGGCTCCTGCGCCCCACTTCCCTCAACGTCTTGAGGCATCATCCCGTCCTCCGGCCCGGACTCTGTAGATTTGAATCCATCCGTTGAAACAGTCCTGTCCGCATTAACCCCGCTGGTATATTCTTCATAATATTGATTTAGAGATTTGATGTCGGCCCCCTCGTCAATCATCAGTATCTCAACCCTTCGATTTTTCGCCCGCCCTTCAAATGTCTCAAAGGTATCAACTGGACGGAACTGCCCGAATCCGGTACTTATCATCTTTTCCGGCTGAATAACATTACTTTCCTGAATATAAATCGTAACCTCTGCCGCCCTCATAGACGACAGCATACGGTCTGTACGAGGCGTATTCGGTCTCTCCGGATCTCCTTGGGAGGTGTGTCCCATAATATTAATCTGAGATATCTTATCTTTCAGAGGCGCAATCGCCTGACAGAACACATCCAGAGTCTGTCCGCCCTGTTCTGTAAGCTCTGAACTGTCTCCTTCAAAAAAAGTCTTGTCTTCAAACGCAATGAAAGTATAGTCCTCACCTCTGGACAACGTGACACCTTCAATTCCCATGGAATTAAACTGCTCTGCCAAAACCAGATACAAGGTTTCCATCTCGTCATCTACCAGCTCTTCCATTTCTATGTTCCCGTTCACGTCATAGGTTCCTTCATCTATCGGCTGGTTAATCGCTATTTCCTGTTTGTCAGAGGAGCTTGGATAAATACTTTTTACAAATATTTCCCATTTCTGCTGATCCAGGCTGGACATTGCATAAAGCATAACGAAAAAAGTCAGAAGCAAGGTAACCATATCTCCGTATGTATCCATCCAGTTGGCGCCACCGCCGCCTGAGCTCTTTCTTCTCTTCATTGCTTATTCCTCCCCACCGGCTGCAGCGCTTCCGGCAGAAGCGCCTGCTTTTGCAAGCAGCTTCTTCTGCTGAGACTGCTTCAGGGTAGCAAGCAGATGTTCGCGCAGAAATTTCGGGTTCTCTCCTGCCTGAATAGCCAGGACTCCTTCGATAACCAGCGAGCAGTATAACTCTTCTTCCTGATGGCGTATCCGAAGCTTGCTGGCTATCGGGTTAAAAATCAGGTTCGCCAAAAGACATCCATAAAAGGTGGTAATCAACGCCACGCTCATGTCCTCGCCCAAGCTGCTCGAACCGCCGCCGCCATCCATGTTCAGTCCCTTCAGCATGTTAATCAGACCAATCAACGTACCAATCATACCAAACGCAGGCGCTGCCGCGGATGCTTTCTCATACATTCCCGCCACTTCATCATGGCGTGCCGCCAGGCTGTCAATCTCCAGCTCCATCATATGGCGTATCTTATCCGCATCTGTAGCGTCTACCAGCATCAGCACACCCTGCTTCAAAAATGGGTCTTTAATCTGTTCCGCCTGTTCCTCTAAAGCCAGAAGCCCGTTCTGCCTTGCAGTGGTAGCCAAATCCACCATTTGATCTACCAGCTTCGGGATGCTGTACTTCTTTTCTCGTGTAGTAACCAGAATGTGCTTTGGGATTCCAAGCAGCATTCGCAGGGGATAACTCGCGATAACTCCGGCCATTGTACCGCCCAGTACGATGATAATACTTCCTGTCTCAAAGAAGTTTCCCAACTTACTCGTACCGATACCAAAAACCATCAATGCAAACCCTGCAATCATACCGATCAGCGTTGTTATATCCATTACTATTTGCCTCCTATGTAAAAAATATTCTTAAATGTTATTTACATTTGTTTTCATAATATAGACAGCCTTTCAAGAATGACTGTATCTGCTGATTGATGGAATCTACCGAATCCCTTACTACATAATAATCTCCATTCATCAGCCTGATTTTTGTCTCGGGAATGCATTCAATCAACTCTATCTGTAAATAATTCAGATAAAGAACCTCGCCGTTTAAACGAACTACACGGATCATAGCTGTTTCTCCCCTGCTTTTACCTTTCTGAATCCGAGATGCCCTAAAGCACCTCGGATTTCACTTATTTTTCATTATACTATTTTTTTGAATTCAACACAAGCCTTATCGTTTCATATTTACAAGCTCATTCAAAATTTCGTCACTAACAGTAATGATTTTTGAATTTGCCTGGAAACCTCTCTGAGTAGTAATCATCTGCACGAACTCATTCGCCATATCTACGTTGGAACCCTCCACGTATCCTCCCATAAGCATTGGGGTCGAACCGCCCGGTACTGTAGCGCTTGCTTCACCAGTGTTGTCGTTCTCCTTCGCGTTAAAAGTATTGTTTCCTCCCTTGCTGAGACCCTCCGGGTTCTGGAAAGAAGCGATTGCTATCTTACCGATGCTGACTACCTTACCATCCTGCGCCGGATCGTCTGACTGTACTTTTACGGTAATCTCGCCTGCATCATTGATCGTTGTGCTGGTAACAATCATTTCCTGTGCAGCTCCACTGTTATCAATATTGACTTTTGGAGCATTTGGATCCGTAAAATCTATAGAAGACGGTACACGCAGAGGAACTAACTTACCCTTAGGTACTGTAATTGTCTCATCCCTCATAATCGGCTTTCCGTCTGCGTCCACACCGTCCTGTACCTGTACTGTACATGTCTGGTCTGCAGATGTCGTTCCGGTACCGCCGTCGCTGAAGGTTTTTCCATTGTCCATGCTTACAAAGCCATACACAAAGTTGTTCTGGGAATCCACTACATATCCGTCGCTGTTCAGCTTGAACTGTCCCACGCGGGTATAAGCAAAATCTTCTGTTTTCATAGCAGCCGCATCTACACCGTCCGGCTTAATCTGTGCCAGTGTGATGAAAAATCCCATACCACAGATATGCGCGTCAAATTTACCTGTATAGGTAGGCGTACTCTCTGTCATATCCATACTGATAGATCCCATCAGAGAACCATATCCGTACTGAGCCGCATTTGCACCGCCCATAGTCTGTCCCGGCTGCGTACTTCCTGCCGTGGACTGGGTAGACGTCTGATACATAGCCTCCTGGAAATTGTAACTCTGGGTCTTGTAACCTGCTGTATTACAGTTTGCCAGGTTATTTCCGATTACGTCAAGTTTATTCTGATGGGCACGAAGACCTGCCACTGCTGAATCCATTGCTCTTAACATTTTCTTTTCAATCCTTTCCGCCGTCCGCTCTGCCTGCGCTTCAGGCTGGCAGATAAGCACCCTTACGGTCCTGCTACATCAAGACGGCACTATCAATATTTGTAAATACTCTCTGTTTCATATCTTCCTGGGACATGGTGGTCACCACCACATTATTGGGGACATTTACAATGAATACGCCTTTCGCTCCGATAACAGCCAGTTCCCTGGCTCCTTTCTTCCTTGCGCCTTCCACTGCATTCTCCAAATCATTCATAAGACGGCTGTCCATGTCAATCCCCCGCTCTTCCAAACGCTTTGCGGCATGCTTGGAAAAATTCAGGCTCTCCCCGGCCCGCTCCTGAAGCATTGTCTGAAAATCAAGCCCGGTTCCTTTTTTCGCCTGCTGTGCCGTTCTGGCAGGCTGAGCGGAAATATCGGTCTGGACGATTCCCAGGTTTCCTAACCGATTCATGTCCATAGTTCCTTCCTTTCCAGCCATCCGCTTTTAATAACTGCTCCCTCTCAAACGCTAAACTTTCTCAGTGCCGGTATCATCTTTGTTGCCGCTGTCCTCTTCGTCATCTTTATCGTCTGTATCAGGCTCTTTATACGGATCATCTAATTTCCCTACTCCTAATATATAAGACATAGAATAATCTTTTGGATCATTCTCCAGCCGGATAGTAGGCATCCCGCTTGTAAAGTCTACAGATACTACCTTGCCATATTTTACCCCTACCGGAGTCTCGCGTCCTGCCGCATCTTTCTCTGTGACTGCTACGGTTATTTCCTGCCCAATCATGCTTGCCGCATAGGTCTGCGTAGAAACTGCGGTAGAATTATCTATCGCCTCCGTCATGGTAGTCATGGCCTGCATCATTCCCATCTGAACCATCTGCGCCATCATATCGCCGCTGTCCATAGGATTTGTCATATCCTGATTCTGGAGCTGGACTGCCATGAGCTGAAAATAATCTGACATGCTCAGGGTATTCTTATCCGTCATTGCCGCTGTAAATGTACTGCCTGCATACGGATTACTTGCCACTCCAACTGATGATAAGTCTGCCATTGTATTCCCCTTTCTGTTCGTATGTTAAATTAATCCCAGCCGAAGCTGCTGCATAAAGGAATCTGTTTCCTTGTTTTCTTTTCTCTGTTCTTGCTGCTGCCTCTCCCTGCCGCTTTCCTGGTTCTGCTCATAGTAAGCTCCCTCTTCACTCGGCTGGTATGGCTGTACAACGGTTTCCTGCCCTGTGCGCTCCTCCAGAATTGCTGCAATTTCTCCGCTTCTCTGACTTAAGAGCTCCAGTGTCCTGGTGTTTGTTGCCATAATAGACACAACTGCTTTTCCTGCTTCATAGGTCATGCGTATCGTAAGCTTTCCCAGTGATGCCGGTTCCAGCTCCAGGGTTAGCGTCCCGTTATCCGCAGGCATCCGCGCTGCCATCGTTTTAGCGATATCCGGTGCCAGAGTATTTTCTGTCGTCTTTACCGGAACAGAAATGTCTTTCACTGCCGCAGTTTCAGCTTGTGCTTCCTGCCGGATATCATTTCCTGACGCCTGTACTGCTGTCTCTGCCTGGAACATTCCCTCTTCGTGGGGACGATTTCCAGCCTCTTTTACAACATTCGCTTCTGCTCTTCCTGAAACTGTCTCTGCTTTTGCAGCAGGCATATCTATCTGCTCATGTACGGAAACTGTTTGAACATTTCCTTCTACAGACTGCATTGGCATATTTTCCGCCGGCTTTTCTTCTGCCTGGCTTACAAATACTCCTTCCACACCATACACGCCCGCAGCGCCGTCATCCTCAACTGCTGCGACTTCCTCCGGCAACTCGAGAAGCTCTGTCTCATTCAGCAGATAAGCTGCTCCCAGCATCTGTGCCGTCAATACCTCTTCGGCGCCTGTTTCCTGGGTTTCTGATACACTTTCCGCTTTCTTATCCCCTGTTTGCTGAGACTCTGTTTTCTCTGTCTGCGCTGCCTTGCTGTCTCCTGCTTCTTTTGTGTCTTGTTTTCCTTCTGACTGAACCGTATCTTTCTTATTTTCTGTTTCATCCACGGCGTTCTGCCTTTCCTGGAGAAGTCTCTCAAAAATGCCCTCCACGCCTGCTGAAGCACTCTCCTTGCTGCCTGCCTTATTTGTACTCTCGGTGCCCTGCATGCGGTTAAAGGACTGCACTCTTTCGGTCCCTGTCATCTTTTTCCCTCCTTTCTTTATATTATATGTATATAATCAACAGGTTGCCCTGAGATTACCTATGTTTCACCAAGCCCCCGTATGACAAACTCTTCAATAAAAGATTCTTCCTCTTTTGCGGCGGCCTTGTTGTATTCCTCAACTTTCTTTTCTTTCAGCTTTTCAAATTTAGAAGTATCTGTCTTTGCCTCAATAACCTCTTCTTTTTTTTTCTGCTCTTTTATCTGCAGCTCTTTCAGCTTTTCTTTCTCGGTGTCAATGCATTCCTCCATACGGGAAATACATATGTCAAACATTTTGAAATCTTCTATAGAAGCGCCTGTTGATTTTTTCTTATCAAAGTCTGAACCATATTCTGCCAGTCTCTGATTCAGCTGATTAATCTCCTCTTGCTTCCGGTTTACACTCTGGAGAATTGCCGCGTGCTGCACCTTTAGGTCATCTAGCACCTGGCTCTTATATCTCAGTACCGTTTCCAGACGATATTGAAATTTCTTCATGCTTTCCTCTTTCTGACGCACTTGCTGCGTCATCCTGGTAGATTTGGAAGGTTAGTTCCAAACTTTTCTCTTTCTCACGCATTTACTGCATCATCTATCCTACAATACGCTCCATTAACTGTACGATTTCATCATAAGAGAATTTTTCTTCTATCCCCTGCATTAGAAAAGCGTTGATTCTGTTGATTTTTGATACCGCCTCATCTAATGCGGCGTTTGTTCCTTTTTTATAAGCGCCAATCGCGATAAGGTCTGCATTTTTCTGATAAAGACTCAACATATTCCGAAACTTTGACGCTGTATCGTGATGTCCCCGTGATACAATTTCAACCATAAGACGAGATATACTCGCTCCAATGTCTATGGCCGGAAAATGATTCTCATTTGCCAGCTGACGGCTCAGCACAATATGCCCGTCCAGAATACCCCTGACAGTATCGGCAATCGGCTCGTTTGTATCATCACCCTCTACCAAAACTGTGTAAACTCCGGTAATAGAACCTTTGCCAAAATTACCGCTTCGCTCTAAAAGTTTCGGAAACTCTGCATAAATTGAGGGAGTATATCCCCTTGCAATAGGCGGTTCCCCAATCGCAAGCCCAATCTCCCTCTGTGCCATGGCATATCGTGTCAGAGAATCCATCATCAAAAGCACATCATACCCCTGGTCTTTGAAATACTCTGCGATTGTAGTCGCCACTAAAGGACATTTCATCCGAAGCATGGCGGGCTGGTCGGATGTCGCCACCACCAGTACGGAACGGCGCATTCCCTCTTCACCCAAATCCTTTTGCATAAATTCCAAAACCTCACGGCCTCGCTCCCCTACCAGGGCAATCACATTAATATCTGTCTTGACATTCCTTGCAATCATGCCCATCAAGGTACTTTTTCCAACGCCCGAGCCTGCGAAAATTCCTATTCTCTGTCCTTTTCCAATTGTATTCAGGCCATCAATGGCCTTAATGCCAAACTCCAGCCGCTCTCTGATGGGCGGTCTGGTCAGCGGATTTGTATAGTTACTATTAACTGTATAATATTTGAACGCCTCAAACTTTCCCTTATCATCTATTGGCTCGCCTAAGGCATTGATAATCCTGCCTTTCAGAAAGTCTCCTACAGGAACCCTCAGCTTATGCTTTGTATTCCGCACAAAACTCCCTGATGTGATGCCGCCCATATCTTCATATGTCATGAGCTGGATTCTGTCACCTTTAAATCCTACAACTTCAGCAGGTATCTGTCGGTTCTGCTCTTCATTGTATATCATTACAATGTCACCAATGCTTGACTTTCCTCCTGAAGCTTCCATAGACATTCCCACTACATTTTCAATCTTTCCAATGTGGCTCACTGTCTCAGCTTTCATGACCTGCTGTGTTACTTTTTCAAACATACCCGGCTAAACCCTCACATTTCCCAAGATATCTTTCAAATTTTCCATCTGGGTATTTACACTTACATCAATGATTTCATCCGGCATTTCTATGATACAATTGCCCGGCTCCTCCTGCTCCATCACAACAAACTTAATATTGTTCGATAAATGCATGAGTTCCTGAACCATATTTGCATCCGCTTCTATCATCATATCATAATCATATTTACCCATGTAAATTTTTACCCATTCTTTTTTCTTGAGTTTTTCCGTAGCGGCAACAATCATCCGTTTAATAACTTCACCGCTAGATTTCAAGCTGATATGCATAACTTTTTCTGCAATTGCAATAGAACAGTCTTTCAACTCCTCAAGATATTTTTCCAGGACTGTCTCTTTCGCCCGGCTTACATCCTTCAGGGCTGTTTCCATTTCCCTGTGAAACTTGGAAGTTTCTGCATCCATCTCGGCTTTATAGTCAGAATAAGCCCTGCTTTGTCCTTCACGGAATCCAATCTCATAACCTTCTTCCTGACCGCGGCGCAGAGCTTCTTCTTTCATTCTCTCTGCCTCAGCCCGGGCTTCCAGCAGGATTGCCTCTGCCTCTTCCTGTACCTCTGCCAGATAACGCTCTTTTTCTTTTTCCTTCAGGTCTTCCTGCTCTTCTTCACATTCTTCTTCGGGAAGCGCTTCTTCTGCAGAAGTGTTCAGGTAAAAATCCGGAAAAACCGGACTTTTACCTTTTCCATTTGTATCTGCCGCCATAGAAGGAAGTTCAAACGATTTTACTCCCACGGACTGTGAAACAATCCCTGCTTTTATGATACGGCTAGACGAGAATGTCATCGTCACTGCCTCCCTTCTTGATAATTACCTCTCCCTGTTCTTCGAGATCCCTGATAAGCGTGACGATACGCTGCTGCGCTTCCTCTACTTCTTTCAATCTTACATTTGTAGTAATCTCCAAATCCTCACGGACGCTGTCAGCCATACGTTTGGACATGTTTTCGAAGAAAATATCCTTCATCTCATCAGATGCAGTCTTAAGCGCATACACCACATCTTTAACATCACAATCTCTAATAAACCGCTGAACAGAACGGCTGTCCATTCCAAGAATATCCTCAAATACAAACATTTTGTCGCGGATACTCTTTGCAAGATTCGGATTCCGTTTATCCAGCTCTTCAAAAATCCTCCGCTCATTACCGCGGTCTACATGGTTCATCACATCAGCCACATAATCCACACCACCCAGATTTGTGTTATCCGTGCTCGTGGTGATAGCTGAAAACTTACGGCGCATTTCTTCTTCTACAATCGCAATGGCCTCAGGCGAAACTCTATCCATTCCGGCCACGTTTTCTAATGCCGCAATCCTTTTGCTCTCTGGAAGCTGCTCCAAAATCTTTGCCGCCTGATCTGGATCCATATAAGAAATAATCAGGGCGATTACCTGCGAACGCTCATTCTGCAGCAGTGACAATACAGCTTTCGGATCCCCTTTCATAAAGAAGCTGAACGGCCTGGACTGAAGTGTTCTGGATACTTTATCCAGAAGCCCTGCGGCAGCAGTACTTCCAAAAGCTTTTTCCAGTACGTCACGGGCATATTCCATACCGCCATCTGTCATCATCTTATGCGCAAGGCAGAACTTATAAAACTCATCCAGTGTATCCTCTACCTGTTTATTGTCTGCCTTTCCCATGCCTGCCACTGCATAGGTAAGTTCTTCTATTTCCTGTTCACTCAGATACTTATAAATCTGAGACGCCCTGTCTGATCCAAGGGAGACAACTACGAGGGCGGCTTTCTCTCTACTGCTCAAGCTTTTTACATCTTCTGCAAATTCATTTAATTCTGCCTGCTTGTCCATAGTCATCACCCCTCATCATTCATCATTTTCTTTCAGCCAGCTCTGGAGAAGCTTCGCTGCAATCTGCGGGTTGCGCTCCACAAATTCATTCACATTCTCTTTCAGTTTCATCCCGCGGCGCATACTCATGTTAAAGTTTGCTTCTTCGTCGGCAAAACCATCATCAAAATCATCCATACCTGCCCCGCCTGCCACACTTTCACCGGGACGAACCGGGAAATCATCATTTTCATTACTGAGAACTGAAACCGGAAGATCGTCTTCTGTCATATCTTCTAATCCTTCTGCCTTGTGCTTTCTCTTTCCTCTGCGAAGCAGCAGGAAAAGTACAAGAAGAAGCAGTACTGCCAATGCCACCGCGCCTGCTATGATAATCGGAAGCCAATTCATTCCCTCGCCCGGTTCATCCGGCTCGTCTGTAGAAGAATCGCCCGACTCTGCGGTTCCGTCTGCCCCATTGATCGGCACGCGTATAATTGATACTTTCTGGTCTGCATCCTCCTGGGAAATTCCGGCGGAATTTGCTATCAAATCAATCAAATCATTTTCTGATACCCTGGTATCATCCGTATCAATCACAACGCCTACGGTAAGATTCTCCAGATATCCCGGATCCACCTGTTTCTGTTCTTTCAAAACATCATACAGCCATTCCCTTGACGCACTTCCGTCTGAATATCCATTATTATCCCCGTCGTCATCGTCATCGTTTGTATATCTGGGGGTATCTGCATTTGCGTCTGTACCAACGATTCCCCCATTGCCCTGTGAACCAATCAACGACTGCTCGCCCTGCAGATCCTCCCGCTGAAGCAGTCCGGTTTTATCATCTTCATCATTTTTTTCAGGAACCTTATACTGTGTGTATTCCTGAAGCACCCTTTCTACATTCAGGGTTCCTTTTACTGATACAGCTACATTCTCCTGCCCATAAAGCCTTCCGAGAACACGACGGATGTTCGTTGCAATATTGTTCTCAATCATGCTTTCCAAAGCTGTCCGATTCTGCGAAGTTCCAACATCCGTATCAGAACTTCCTGCTCCTACCTCAAGCATCGTGTTTGCATCAAAGACAGAAACATTCGTAAATGTCATTCCCTGGACAGACCTTGCCACCAGATTTTTAACAGCCGACGCTTTTTTCTCCGACAGCTCGGACTCACCGTTCATGGTTATCACCACAGAAGCCGATGCTTCTGCCGCTGACGTATCCTCTATCGCGTATCTCTGCGTCGTGCCCGGCGAAATTGTCACCTTCGCATCTGTAACGCCTTCAAACAGACGAATAGTCGCCCCCAGGCGATCCTGCAGCTCATACAATGTATATTGCTCTTTATCTGACTCCGTAGTCATAATCCCCGTGTTCTCACGACGCATGTCATATGTAAAGCCGCTTTTCGGATATCCCTTGCTGAGCAAATCTACACGAAGCTGGTTCTCCTGGGACTGAGGTACTTTAATCGTACCGCTCTGGGCATCATAACGGTAATCCACGCCCGATTCGTTCAGAAGCCCCGCTACTTCCTGAGCCTCCTCCTGATTCATTCCGGTAAACAGGGTACTGTAATCTGTATTCTTAGTCAGGTTCAGCAATATTACAGCAGCCACAACAATAACCAGCATGCCGGCCGTAAGCCCTATTACCAATTTCCTTGTTTTCTCTGATAATTTTTGCCAATTTTCTTTTAGATTCTGCACATCCGTTACCAACCTTTAACTAATTTCGCTCATTACAGACTTATCTTCATAAGTTCATTATAAGTTTCTACCGCTTTATTCCGAAGCGATATCAAGACATCCAAACTGAGTGCAGCTTTCGCTTCTGCTATTGGAAGCGTATGCGCATCATCTAACTGCCCTGTTGACAGCAAATACTTCTTTCTTTCCACATCAAGCTCCGTTTCCTTTACCTGGTCTATTGCATTCTTGAAAATATCCGAAAATGAGGATATGCCGCTGCTTTCTGATAATGCTTCAGCTGTTCCCGCTGTTCCGAGAGTCTTCCCAATGCCCTCAAGTGACCCCCACATATTCATAGGGTTAATAAAAGATGTCCCTTCCATTTTAGATGTCCTCCTGTATTTTTATAATAGTGTTGTTATGATTCACCAAACGGCATCCGCCACTTAAAACGGCTTAGCCGCCGCCTGCAGCCGGCTGATATCATTATTAATAGAGTTAAGCATATACTGATATTCAAGCGCCGTCCGCACTAAATCTACCTGCTCTTGATCCATATCCACGTTATTATCGTCAAGCCGCGTGGACTCGTTATATGTAGTATACAAACGCGGGCGGGATGAATCAATCGCATCTGCCATCATATTTCGCCTCTCCCACTTATTCCCTCCGGACAAATCAGCCTTCGACAGCTTCGACGCCAGCTCTTCCTCAAAAGTCACAAACTGCGACTTAAACCCCGGAGTATCATTATTTGCAATATTGTTTAATGTAACCGTCTGCCTTGTCCAAAGATTATCAAGCACTCTCTCTGTCAAGGCAATTCCATTTCCATAGATTCCTGCCATATCAATCTCCATTCCGCCGCCGGCACCAGCGGCATAAATTATCATTTTTTTCTTATAAATATAAATAAAAAGCTTATACACGAAAATCGTTGGGTAAAACCTTTTTAAAAAATTAACCCAACTGCTCTAGTTAATTTTAGCCTTCCTTGATGCTTTTGTCAACACTATTTTCCCTTTCCAAATCATACCAATTTACTTTTCACCCTCTCTTAATATCTTTGTGAACGCTGTGTAAAACAGCCGTAACATTTTCGCAAAAAACGTTACGGCTGTTAAGTGAAACAATGTAATCTTTATTAGTTATTATCTACTATTTAAACTATCGCCTGCTAATCCATTTAGCCTCAACCACGACTTGCATAATACTCATCAAAAAGTTTGCTTACCGCTGAATGTGTCTCATCACAGATCGATGGCAGAGAACCTCCCCACGCTGCTCCGGCTTGCTTAAACCCTTTCTCAACAGCAGCCTGCATCTCCTTCATTTTTTCAACGTCATCTCCGGCTACCGCCGCAGCAAAATCAAAAATTCTCTGAGATGTCTGAGAAACGCCCCAGAAACCGTTTTCTGAAATAGCTTCCTGCGCCTCTGCTTTCGTCTGCGCGTCAACAGTAAAATTGCCGCTGGCAATCGTCCTCCAGAAATCTCCGCCCTGTGCCATAGAAGCTGATATTCCCTGTTTCTGGAACATCTGAGTCATCATATTCGTAAAGCGGCTCATCTGGTTTGCCAAATCTTCTTTCAGGCTATTTACTAAAGACGCCCTCTCAGAAGCGCTCATTTTTGTTACATTTGCGTCACGGCTAAATTCCACTTTGTCTGTATCCGGCTCTGTCTTACCCTTAGAAGCCCCTGCCGTATTTTCCTTCTGTGCGGTGCCCTGAACTGCTGCAATTTCTTTGTCTGCTGAAACTGCCTGCATTGTCTGTGTATACTGGCGAACTGCCATATCCTGATTAACCTGCATATATCTGCTCCCTTCTGCCGTCATGCGGCATATAATATTTTTCTGGCTGCCTATGGAATATATCGGCATTTTCTCTGAAAAAATAAAGGGTACATTCATAAATAATATAAAAATCTGCTGTCATTCAGCATAAGTCCAAGCTGTGTTGAAATCTACTGCCCGTCCAATTCCCGGATACACGAAATCGTCCTCTCATAATCCTCTCTGACCCGGTCAAGCATCGGTTCTATATCGCTGCCATACTCTGTCTGTTCCTTCAGCCTGTCCGACAGGACTGCTGCAGACTTATAAAGCGGTGTAAGCGATAGATTCTGGCAGACGCCTTTCAGCGTATGGGCAGCCCGGAACGCTTCAGCCATATCTCCGCTTTCCAGGGAACTGCACAGCAAATCATAGCTTTTATCATTCATCACCTTAAGCAGGAATTTCTGAATTCTCTCATCCTTTCTCAATCTCGCAAATACATCCTCATAGTCCGCCCCCATAGCATCATAACACTCTTTTACTGTCATTTAAATACCTTCCTTTCTTTCATAAATAGCCTTACCGCACTCCCTTTATCTGGCTTCCCCTCCGGTATCCGCCATCTCCGCTTTATAAAAACAGTATCTTCCGCGCCCGCTTCTTTTTGCCTCGTACATCGCTTCATCCGCCATATGGAACAATACGCTGTAATCGCCTCCGCATTCCTCGGCGCATGCAATCCCCATGCTCACACTGACACGAAACTCTTTATACTGTCCGCACAGCAAATCAAAAATACGTTTCACCAAAGGTTCTGCCTGCTCTTTGTACGGCATAAAAAGCAGAAATTCATCTCCTCCCATACGCGCCGCAATATCAGAAGCACGCGTACTTTTTTTAATTGTTTCTGCTACATATTTCAGTACCTCATCTCCAAACAAATGCCCATACTGGTCGTTCGCCTGTTTAAACTTATCTAAATCAAACAACAAAAGGATATATTTTTGCTGTTCATCCTGATTAAGTATGTCGGAGATTTTCTCCTTTGCCGCCTTGTGGTTCAAAAGCCCTGTAAGCGAGTCATGGGCTGCCATCCGCTCAAGGTTGGTCATCTTTTCCATGTTGTCATGGATATCTACAATTTTGCCGATTGCTCCCATATACTCAGGTGTTTCCCCATCATCCCACATAGAACGGGCGATGACCCTGCTCCAACGCTCATGTCCATTGATATTCAACAGATATTTCTTCTCAACTACCGGTTTCTCCGGCGTAGTATTCACCAAAAGCCTCAGCAGCTCCTCGAAGTCACTTCCGTCAAATACTTTTTGCCCAAACGCTTCCTCTCTCGGATTCAGCACGGTTTCCGGCATATCAAGATAACGCGCGCCCCACTCAGAAAGAATCAGCATTTCCGGCATAGCCGTATACTCAAACTGTATTTCATGGGAAAGCTCTGCATAAAACTGATATTTGGTTCTCTCATGTTCCAGCAGCCGCAATGTGCGCTCAGATACCTCCAGTTCTCCCTTCTCCATCATCATTTCCACTGTACCGAGAATCTCAGTCTGTGAACTTCCCTGAGAGAGCACAGACAACTCTTTTTCTAATGTATCCGAAATATCTTTCAGGCATTCCATCAGTATCGGATTAAATATGCCGCATTCCCCATTCAAAATCATCTCCACGGCTTTCTCATGACTGTAGGCGTCCTTATATACCCGTTTACTGGTAAGCGCATCATACACATCTGCCAGCGCTACCACTTGAGCCACGATGGGAATCTCTTCTCCCTTCAGGCCGTCCGGATATCCTTTTCCGTCATATCGTTCATGATGCCAGCGGCAAATCTGATACCCAAGCTGAATCAACGGTTCATTTTTCCGCATAGGAATATCCTCTAACAGCCTGGCTCCCTCCATCGAGTGGGTACGCATAATAGCAAACTCCTCGTCCGTAAACCTTCCCGGTTTATTCAGTACTTCTTCCGGAATGACAATTTTCCCAATATCATGCAGTGCGGAAGCATTACAGATCAGCGGAATATCTTTCCGTGAAATATCATATTTATCCGTTTTCTCCAGCAGCGCTTTCAAAAACAACTCTGTCAGCGTACGGATATGCAATACATGAAGCCCGCTCTCCCCGTTTCTGAATTCCACGATATTTGACAAAATCTCTATCATCAGCTGATTGCCGTTTTCCTTCTCCATCATCTGGTCTGCCACCATATGGGAAAGCTCCTTCTGTTTGGCAAAAAGCATGATCGTATTAATCACACGGCGGCGTACTGTACGCTCGTCAAACGGACGGCTGATATAATCCTGCACGCCTAAATCATAAGCCCTGTCGACATATGCCGGAACTGTTTCCGCTGATATCATGATTACCGGAATGCTTTTTATCCAGCCATTTTTGTTCATGGCCACCAGCGTCTCAAATCCATCCATAACAGGCATCACAATATCCAGCAGCATTACCGAAATCTCATGCTCATGGCTCTGCAGAATTGCTGATGCCTCCATCCCATTTTCCGCTTCCAAAATTTCATATTCACCAGACAACATATCCGAAAGAAGCGAACGGTTAATTTCCGAGTCATCCACTATCAATATTTTATTTCTTATTTGTCCATTCTCTTTTTTATTCATTGAACCATCTTCCTACCCTGTTATTTAAAATAGCTCTGAAGGTGATGCATCAGCTTATTCACATCAATCGGCTTTGCAATATGCTCATTCATGCCACATTCCAAACATTTCTGAATATCCTCTGAAAATGCATCGGCAGTCATCGCGATAATCGGCAGCCCCGCATCCGCGCGTTCCAATGCCCGGATTGCTTTTGCCGCATCATACCCGCTCATCACCGGCATGCGGATGTCCATCAGAACCAGGTCATAATACCCGACCCCGGACTCCTTGAACTTCTCTACACAGATCCGGCCGTTCTCTGCCCACTCTACCTCGAAGCCTACATCTGTAAGGATTTCTTCTGCAATCTCCCAGTTCAAATCATTATCCTCTGCCAACAGGATACGTTTTCCGATAAAATTCTGCTCTTCCTCAATCTGTTCCTCCGGTTCTGATGAGCCTTGCAGATAACGGTTCAATCCAAGATACAGATTTGACTTAAACAGTGGCTTTGAGATAAATCCATGTATACCTACCTGCCGGGCTTCTTCTTCAATATCGCTCCAGTCATAAGCAGATATGATCAGGATGGGAAGTTCATCCCCCACAATCTTCCTGATTTCTTTCGCTGTCTGCATACCATCCATACCCGGCATTTTCCAATCCAGCAACACAATATCATAGTCATTATGATTACTATGGTTCTCTCTTACTTTTTTAACAGCCTCATTTCCGCCCAATGCCCATTCCGCATTAATTCCTATTTCAGTCAATGCCTGAACTGCGCTGTTACAGAGGTCTTCATTATTGTCTACTACCAGCATTCTCCAAGGCGGCAGCATCATATCGTCTTCCGCAACAGTAGCTTTCTCCAAATCAAGCATCACATGGAATTCGCTGCCTTTCCCTAACTCGCTGCTTACTTCAATCGTCCCGTCCATCATTTCAACAATATACTTTGTAATCGCCATGCCCAGACCTGTTCCCTCAATCTTCTGAACCTGGCTGGACTCATCACGTGTAAAAGTATCAAAAATCTTTTGCTGAAATTCCTCAGACATCCCGATGCCGCTGTCTTTCACCCGGAAATGACATCTGACATATTTATCTCCTTTCGGCGATTCTTCCTGTGTGAGATAAACATTAATCAGTCCTTCTTCCGGAGTAAACTTCACTGCATTAGACAGTAAATTAATCAGAACCTGATTCAGACGCACACTGTCGCCATACACATTTTCCGTCATGATTTTCTGGATAAAAATATCAAAATGCTGCCGATTGCTTTTAATCTGAGGCTGCACAATATTTACAATACTGTCCATAGTCTCCCGCAGAGAAATCAAATCAATGCTCAAAGAAAGCTTCCCGCTTTCAATCTTTGACATATCCAGCACATCATTAATCAGCCCCAGCAGATGCTTGCTGGACAAGGTGATTTTCCTCAGACAGTCTTTTACACGTGAGATATCATCAATGTTTGCTATGGCAATCGCCGTCATTCCCACAATTCCGTTCATCGGCGTACGGATGTCATGGCTCATGTTAGACAAAAACTCGCTTTTTGCCTGGTTCGCACGATCCGCCTCTCTCTTAGCCTTCTGCAATTCCCTGAGCTGCTGCTGGGACAGCCTGTAATACAGAGCAAAAACCAGAAGCAAAGCCGCAAGAATACTTCCGCACGCACCCAAAACAACTCCCTGGCGCTGGGTACTCAGCCTGCCGATTGCATCATCCAAAATACCGTATGGCATGACAGACACCATGTACCACTCAGAGCTTGGCAATGATGAACAGTATAAATGACGATGCACATCGCCTACCATCGCCAGCGCGGAATAGTCTTCACCTGCCTCCATTGCATCCTGCAGCTCCCGTGCATACTCATCCGGCGTTTTGCCGTTGTATTCCCCAAATACTTCTTTAATACGCGAAAAATAATCCTCTCTGAATGCACTGCCGCTTCTGACCACATAGCTTCCATCTTTACGGATAATATGTGAATACGTCATGGCGCCGTCCCCGCCATCGAGCACCATAGCGTCCGCCATATACTCCATCGGTATCCCTGCCACAATTGCGATGCTGGTTTTCCCATTTTCCATTGGATATGCCGCGTCCACACACAACATAAGCAGCTTTTCACCATTCTCTGTCCACCCGCTGGTTACCCGCTCCTCTTTATTATGTAATACTTCCCGGAACTCTTCCTGATTGATTGGCGTTACCTCCCCGCCATGAATCGGCTCACATTCTCCATTCTCTCCATAAAGCGCCAAATAGCTGAACTCTCTGATGTCTGCACTCTTACTCAGCTCGCTTATCATTTCTTCTCCATAACTGATTGTGTCCGGCGGCGTACGCCTGATGATCCCTTCTATCTGTGCCAGGCGCAAATCAACGATTGCGGCAAATTTTTCCTGAAGCTGTTTACTCATCTCCGACATATAAATCATGCCGATTTCACTGATCGTCTCCCCACTCTTTCCGCTCATGGTAGCACTTATCCAGAAAAACACCCCAACACATAATGCTATCAGACCGACAATACTGGCCAGCAGCAGCTTCTTTGTCTCTTTAAACATTGAACTTTACTCCTTTAGCGTATACTAACCTATCTGCTGCAATCCGCAGAAAAACATCTGCGGATTGCAGTATTACGATAACTAGCTTATCATAGCCCGCCGGGTTATTCAAGCAGGTTTTTTAAAAACTCCAGCGGAATCCACCGTGTCTCCTGATACGTTTCTGCCTGAAGCGCGGGATTCAGCGGAAACTCTTCTTCATCCCCCACCGTTTCTACAGTCAGCGCCGGCTTACGGTATGTTTCTGAATAAAAATTCACAGAATTCCCCCCATCATTCCTGGAGGCATGCTCTTCTTTCCTTTTCCCCAGCGCATAACCGGAAATCTTCTGTAAATGTTTCGCTATACACTTTGCTCTCCGGTTATAACGGTATGGCATAGCGTCTCTATAATAATAGATAATCCTGCCTCTGGAATGAAAATCTATATATCCCACGGATTCCGGAAACTCTCCAAAAGCATGAATTAATGCCCGCGTCTCCTGTTCACTGGCAGACTTTTTCATCCCTTCCCTCGCCTGATAAGACGCACAGGGAAAATTCCTGTTAATATCCACACCTCTTCCGTTCTCTTTCCATTCCGTATGCAAAATCCCTTTTGCCGCAGCAATATTCCCAAACAGAGGATTCCGAATTTCCGAAAAACCTCTCAGCGCTATTTCATATCCATCCGGGTTCATTAGCGGCAGAAAATAAATGCTGTAATCCGTAAGCAGTTCCTGCCATTCATCAAGTCCCGGGTCGCGGTACTCATTTTCACGGATAAGAGCATAATCCTCTGCCATCCGCAGCAGCAGCGCCGGATTTAAGCTCTCCCTGCCGTGAATGGCGCTGCTCACAATCAGGCATTTGCCGGAATCTCCCAGAAGAAGCCCCGGAATCTCCCTTCCGTCGTGGCTCTCCCCGGCACGACGGTAATGCAGATGCCCGGGATGCTCTTTTGCCAGTTCTTTTGAATGCTCCAGGATTTCCCCGCTGGTGTAGATTTTCCCAAATTCTATCAAACGCAGCCCCTCCACATGATATCATTCATAACTTATTTTATCATATGGAAAATCCTGCTTTCCGTGACAACTGTATGCGGCGCTATGTCAAACACATCCTTCGGCACTTCCTCCACAATCTGAAACTCAAATGCCGGGGCAATTGTTGTCAAGCCGGTATGTACGCTTAGAAAACGGTCATAAAACCCTCCGCCGTAACCGCATCGGCGCCGTTCTTTGTCAAAAGCCACCCCTGGCATAATCATCAGCGCATCTTCACAAACGGCTTCCTCTCCGCCCGTTGGTTCGGGAATACCATAATACCCCGGAGCTGTTTCTTCATATGCCTGAATATAGAAAAAGCGCATTTCCTCTCCGAACACTTTCGGCACGGCAATACGTTTCCCCTCTGCCCAGGCGGTTTCCAGGATAGGGCGCATACACACCTCTCCTTTACAATCCATATATGCATAGACGCACCCAGCGGTTTTCCACTGTTCCAGCTCCATGATTCTTTTACATATCATCTGGCTGCGCCGCTCCAGCTCCCCTGCGTCAAGCTGCCTTCGCCTGGCAAAAATCAGTTTTCTAATTTCCTTTTTTTCCATACCGCTCCCCCAGATTGGTGACGCTCCCATCTTTCTCTTTAATATCAATATTATCAAGCTGTGCTTTCAGATTCATCCGCACTGCCTCAATATACTCTCTGCGCAGTTCTGCCTGTTCCTCCTGCTCCGCCCGGGTCAGCCCCTCGGCTTTTGACTTTCTTGCCAGTTCATTAATCCGTTTTAACTTCTTCTCGTCCATCCCGCTCCTCCTATAGTTGTTCCAGGTAATCAATCAAATAAAATTCTTTTTCCGGCCTGCTTATAAAAAGTGTCCCATGATTCCGCCCCTGTATGATTTTATGTATCACATGGAAATCTTCTCCGTTGGCAATCACCATATCCACTCCTGCAGCGCCTGCAAGCTGCGCTGCCTGAAGCTTCGACGCCATGCCGCCGGTTCCCACGCTGCTGCCGGAGCTTTCTTTTCCCATCTCCAGCAAATGCTGGTCCAGTTCCGTAACGATATCAATAAACTCCGCGTGGGGGTTCTGGTTTGGATCATCCGTATAAAGCCCGTCAATATCCGACAAAAGAATCAGCAAATCTGCATCTACCAATGCCGCCACAATAGCCGAAAGCGAATCATTGTCTCCAAAATGAATCTCATAAGTCGCTACTGTATCATTTTCATTTACAATTGGAATCGCCCCCATATGCAAAAGCTCCCGGAATGTATTTAATGCATGATGGCGGCTCAAATTATCCAGCACTGTATTTTTCGTCATAAGAATCTGTGCAGCAAGCTGATTGTATTCCATAAAAAGTTTCTGATAAATCATCATCAGACGCCCCTGCCCAATAGCGGCGCACGCCTGCTTCTCTTCGGTCGTCCCCGGCCGCTCCGCCAGTTTTGCCGCAGCCGCTCCCACAGCAATGGCTCCCGAAGATACCAGAATGACTTCCTTTCCCATATTTCGGATATCACTGATTTCCCTCACCAAAATTTCCAGCTTGGTCAGGTTCAGCGCTCCTGTCTCCTCATGTACCAGTGAGGATGAGCCTACTTTAATCACAATCCTTTGTTTATCTTTTAGTCTTTCTCTTAAATTCATCTTCTATTCCCTTCTAACACACATTTTCCACGCGTCCTATCTTACAACACCAGAATACATCTGTCCAGTTAAATGTCACGCTTTCAAGACAGATGCCTGACGCAAAATCATTTTTGTAAATATTGGTCTGCCGTCATCTGCGGCAATGATGGATAAATGCATTGAAAATGTCGATACTATGACAAAACCATGAAAAAGCTTGGAAGCAAATGTTCAAGTTTACGAAAGATAGCGAAAAACGCGCCAGAAAGGAGAAATCATGAAAAAAAATTATGGCATCAGCATCCTGCTATGTACGGCAATCCTGTGCGCCCTCTATGCCGGCAGCTACCAATCTATGTATGCAGAGGACTCACAGACAGAACATACAGAAGAACTTTCCATAGCTCCTGCAGAAGCGGGGCGCGAAAAAAAATTGTACCAATACTGCCTGAAAGAAAAGGACGGCTGCGTATATGTATATTTTGCAGACGGAAAAACCATCTATGAACCGACCAGTATTTCACTGGCAGAGCTTCCGAAAAACATTCGGAAGAAAATCAAAAAAGGGCTGTACCTCCTGGACGACCGGGAACTCTACAGCTTCCTCGAAAACTACAGCAGCTAAAATCCCCGGCTGTCTGGCCGGATATCCTGTGTACAGTCACAAATACTGCAGATTCGGCTCCAACATCACGCCTTCCCGCACCGGATATCCGAACGCATCACTCATCTTGATGCACCGGCTTACAAAATCATGGGCTTTCACGACAGACTCCATTAGGCTCTTACCTTGTATCATACTCCCTTTCAGGACAGCCGCAAACAAGTCTCCTGTTCCGGGATAGGCGCGCCCTGCCTGGTTTCTCTTCAATACCTTAAGCCCTTCTGCGCCGTACACGGCAATCCCGATTTCCGCCCCTGATATCGGTACGCTTGTAATCACTGTCTGCCTGGCTCCAAGTTCCCCCAGCCTTTCACAAATTCTGCAAATCTTCTCTTCGGTACACCTCTCCTCATAGTTCTCCCCTGCCAGAAAACAGCTTTCCGTATAGTTCGGCGTAATAACGTCACTGTACTTTAAAAGCTTCCGCATGGCTTTTCCATAGGCTTCATCGTAATTCCTGTAATATACACCGTGGTCGGCCATAATCGGATCAACCAGCACATATGCTTCCGGATACTGTCTTAGCAGTATGCGCACCTCCTCCAGCATAGAAATATTACCGAGATATCCGACGAAGATATCATCAAACCTGATTCCGTTCTCCCAGAGATGTTCCGCGCTCCGCCCGACAAAAGCCGGCAATGCACGCATTACCGGCTTTCCATATCCTCCTGTGTGGGCAGACAATACCATTGTCGGCAGTGGGCATGCCTCAATCCCCATGACCGATAATACCGGAAGGATATTCGTCATGGCAGCTTTCCCCACACCGCATAAATCATGGATGACTGCTACACGCGTTACTGGCTTTCTTTTTTCTTTTATCATCTTATAAAATCCTCAGTCTCTGCAGAATGTATACGAGATAATTCCCTTTCGGCATTCCCCGCAGCTCCCGCTCCGTGATGCCCCGCATTTTTACGAGCAGCGCCACATATACAACAGCCCCCACCAGAACTGCAAGCACTGCCGGAAACAGGACGCCGGCAAATAAAGCAAACAATCTGTACGTCCCATAAGCAGCAAGTCCCATAATCCCTGACACCAGAATCGGTATAATAAAGGTACGCCTCAATTCCTGATGATAGCCAATCGCACGGTTAATCGCCCATGCATTTAAAACGCAAATTACAAAAGCAAAGAAAATATTCGCGTATACCACGCTGTATATATTCATTCCGCTGAAATTCAGCATAAGTACAAGCACAATAATATGGAACACCAGGGCAATCGCTGAATGGATCAGGGGTTTCTGCATCTCCCCCAGTCCCTGGAGAATCCCCGTCGTCAGCGTAGATAGTGCATAAAGTACTATCATCAACGCGCCGCTCTGCATGATGCCCGCCGCCAATGCACTGGAATCCCCATACACCAGCTGCATAACCGGTGAAGCCAGCGCTGCCAGCCCCACGGCACAGGGAATCGTAAACACCATTGTATAGCGGATGGAATCACGCACTTTAATCCCCGCTGCCCGGTAATCCTCATCTGTCATAGATGCAGTCAGGCTTGGCACCACTGAAGGCGCCAGACACGATGCGATAGACAGCGGCACATTCATCAACACTTTAAACTCCACAAATATTCCCCAGACCGTACTGTACTCCTTCTCGGAATATCCCTGCCCGGTCATAATTCCCCCGAAAATTCCCTGGTCAATAATCGTACTGATGTTGTAGATTACCGTACTCAGGATAACCGGAAGAATCGTTGCAATCAGTGCCCGGTAAATGACCTGGTCGGATTCCAGCCTTTTCGTGTGATCCCGCCGCATCTGCCGCCGGAAGCTCCTCTGATATGATACATAAATAAACAGCAGGAACAGTAAAGCTACCGTAACGCTTACTACCGTACCCAACGTGCCGCCTGCCGCACCAAACGCAGGTCCCAGCGAATCATTCCCTTTTTCACGCCCCAGTTCCGTGCCATAACCAATCAGCAGCGCCGCGCCTCCCACAGACACTACAGCATTCACAATCTGCTCGATTACCTGTGAGACTGCCGTAGGCACCATAGTTTCGTGTCCCTGGAAGAAACCGCGCAGGACGCCCACCACGGCGTAGATAAATATTGCCGGAGAGAGTACCCGCAAGGCATAGGCAGCCATCTCAAATTTCATAAACTTTGTAATAACCCCGCTCAGCGCCAGGGTAAGCAGGGACATGATTCCGCCGGCCACAAGCCCGAACTTCATCGCACATACAAAAACCTTATGTGCATTCTTCTTCTGTCCCTTATGCAGCCTTTCCGAGACAAGCTTTGACACCGCCAAAGGCAGGCTGAACGAAGAAATCATCAGAATAATCGCATAAATCTCATTCGCTGTAGAATAATATGTGTTGCCCTGATGACCCAGGATGCGCGTCAGCGGAATTCTGTAAATCATGCCGATTACCCGGGCCACAAAGGATGCGATTACCAGGATCGTCCCCTGTACTAAATAGTCTTTATTTTTGCTTCCGTTTCCCAAAACAAACCTCTTTCATTCCCACAAGCAAGGAGCCAGGCAGGCGTGCTTGCACGGATATTGGACTCCGGGCTGTTTCCCCAGGTATTATTCAATGACTATAGCATCCGCATAGGAATCCTGAATAATGCAGACCCAGGTTTTTCCCTGATTCAGCACAATCTCGTCACCGTTTTCGTCATAATATTTCGCCGGAGCATCCCCGCTCTCCCGTCTCCAGGTACATTTTTCATATGTGCCGTTTGTAAAATAATAAGCATCCCCGCCTGATATGGTATCAATATTCAGGTAGCCGTGGTCATCATAATTCTCCCACGGTGAAAGCTGGAAAATAATGTTTGTGTAGGTAAGCTGTTCCCCGGTGAGTTCGTCAATCTGTTCATCCCCGTACTGATAACGGTAATATTTTCCGTCCCTGTATTCAAACCACGGGGAATTGACCTGATATCCCGGTTTAATCGTCGCTGCCTCGCCTCCGTCGAGCGTAACCGTCTCTCCGTCTGCCGCAAACTGATACTTCTGCTGGAAGTCCTCTTCATGCACCCTGCGGTAACCCAGCTTTGTACATGCATTATCCAGAGCTTCGCCGCTGGTATAGCAGTTGTGGGGAGCCGGACGGTCTGAAGTACGGTAGAAAATGTCTTCTCCGGCATATCCGTAAATCTGCCCTGCGCCTTCCTGGTACTCCAGGCCGCTGATATTATTCACATCCTCAGAATTCAAAAGCTCCACTGCATAGACCGCTTGTCCATAGTGGACATAAATCGCATCAAATTCACGCGCGTACATCGGATAATACGTACGGCAGCTTCTTACAGCCCCGATTTTCTCCATGCCTTCCACGTCCTCGAAGATTCCCATAAGACGTGTAATACCGCCTTCTACCGGCGCTTCGTAAACCACTCCTGCCTTCTCAATTCCCGCCTGAGGACATGCATTGATAATATTATTCATCATAACCGCGAACGGACGCCTGTTATGCTGCTCTTCCCCTACAACTTCTCCTGTCAGATAGCTCCTGTCACCGGACAGCGCTTCGCTCTCTGTTTCTTCTACCACCGTCGGTTTAGGCTGTTCAACAGTTTCCGTTACAGGCTGCTGTGTCGCAGGCTCTGTTGCCTCTGTCTCTGCCTTTTTCTTACATCCTCCCAGCGCCACTGCTGCCGCTATAAGTAATATTGCTGCTGTCTGTTTTTTCATTTTTTTCTCCCTTATCTTTGTATACTCATCTGATTTAAAATCTCAGACTGCCTTCTTTCCATATCCTTTGCCTCCCCCGGCTCCATATGGTCATACCCCAGCAAGTGGAGTATGCTGTGAGCCACAAGGAACGCAAATTCCCTAATCACTGAATGTCCATACGCCTCCGCCTGTGCCAGAACCCTGTCCTTAGAGATTACAATATCCCCAAGCACCAGTTCTCCGGTATCAGGGTTAAAACAGTCATCCCCTGTTTCCTCCAGTTCTTCAAAATGCGCAGGTCTTTCGTATTCCCGCATCGGAAACGAAAGCACATCTGTGGGTCTGTCAATCCCCCGGAACTCCCGGTTCAGCCTGTGTATTTCCGTATCTGAGGTGAGAAGCAGGCTTACTTCTGCCTCATATGGGCAGCCCTCGTAGTCCAGCCCGCATGCGATCACCCGTTCCGCCAGTTCCTCTGCATCAAAGGGAAGTGCCAAATCATACTCATCTTCGAAATTTAGCGTCATATTTTTTCCTTCCCGGATGGTGCTCCTGCTGATTCTCTGTCCGCTTTTCATATTCCTCGTAGGCTTTTACGATTTTCTGTACCAGCGGGTGGCGCACCACATCCTTGCTGGTGAGATTACAGAATGCTACTTCATCAATCTTCTTCAGCACGCGCACTGCCACATCCAGGCCTGATTTCTGTCCGGATGGCAGATCCTTCTGTGTCAAGTCACCGGTGATGATAACCTTTGAGCCGAATCCGATTCTGGTCAGGAACATCTTCATCTGCGCCGGGGTTGTATTCTGCGCCTCATCCAGAATAATAAATGCATTATCCAGTGTACGCCCGCGCATATAGGCGAGAGGCGCCACCTCAATCAGCCCTTTTTCCATATTCTTCATAAAACTGTCCGGCCCCATAATCTGGTAAAGCGCATCGTAGAGCGGCCTCAGATACGGGTCTACCTTGCTCTGCAGATCTCCGGGCAGGAATCCCAGCTTCTCCCCGGCCTCTATCGCCGGCCTGGTGAGGATAATACGCCCCACTTCGTCGCTTTTAAACGCCTGGATTCCCATCGCCATCGCCAGATATGTTTTTCCTGTTCCTGCCGGTCCGATTCCAAACACTATCATTTTTTCGCGTATGGCGTCTACATACTGTTTCTGTCCCAGCGTCTTGGGTTTGATCGGCTTTCCATTGATGGTATGGCAGATGCAGTCCTTATCAATCTCTACAATCGAAGCTTCTTTATCTTCAAACGAAAGTGACAGGACATAGTCCACATTCTGCGCCTGAATGACATTTCCGCGTCTGGATAATTCTACCAGCTGCGTAAACACACTTTTTGCTTTATTTACCGCTCCTTCATTTCCAATAATCTTCAGTGCACCATCCCGGGCAATCAAGGTCACATTAAGTGTTTTCTCAATCTTCTTGATATGCTCATCGAACTGTCCAAAAACATTTTTTTCATGTTCCGCCGGAACGGATATTCTTATTTCGATGATATTACTCATTCGCCTGAATCCTTTCCTCTGCATCAACGCCCAGCGTGCGTTCCACCCGTTTCCCCGCCCGCCTGGTAATTTCAATTTCCCCACGCGCTGTACAGCTTTTTACGCCTGCTTCTATTTTAACATTATTTTGTAATATTTGAACCCCTTTTTCTTGCATTTTCCAAAGAAATTTAGCAAGGGATTCTTTTGCTTTTCTGACAGCTTCTTCTTTTGAATATGTTTTTTCTATCATTTCATATTCTCTACACTCAATCTTCCCCACGGTCACCGGCAAATAGAAATTTTCCGTAACCCTGAGCTGATGCCCTTCCTTTACTACATCCGAAGCCTCATAAGATACAGGCCAGCCTGTAAACGCAAAGTTCTTTCCGAACATCGTCAGAAATACTCCTTTTTTCATCCTGCCCGTATATTCCTTTTTTATGTATTTCATGGAGAATGTCTCATTGTAAGAATATGTTGTTTTTACATAAATATCTGCGTCCGCTGCCACATACTGATAGTCAGCTACCTCTCCCGCATCATCCAGGATCTCCACCTGTCCCAGCACCAGCGGCTGCCCCTTTTTTACAGTGTCGCCTGCTTTGACCACAGGCGTACCCGAGCGGGTAATAATCTCCTGCACAACGCCGTCCACATCAGAAATCAAATCACTTGGGCCGTAATCCACCTCTTCTTCAAGCGCTAAATCTGTATTTTCCTTTACATCAATCAGCAGCCGGGTTCCCTGTATTTTCACTGATACCCATATAATGTCGTCAAACGCTTTACGGATATCTGCCGCCAACGCCTTGCAGTCGATCCTGGATTTCCACATCCCATGTGTAATCCTCTGCTCTGTGAGAAAATCAAAGATTACGTCATCTGTCCTTGCCTGGTTCCCCTCTATATGGATATCCCATATAAAGCCAGACAAAAACATCATCAACAGGACGCCAAACAGCACTCCGCAGGGAAGCGCTTTCCGCCCCCGATGTCTGTGCAAAAAAAAGGGAAGTCCATATCTTTCAATGATACGGACTTTTGTACCGCTCTTTTTCACCAGGGGCCTCAGGGTTTTAAACCCACGGATGGACAGATTCATCTCATAAGCGTTGTGCGCTTCCAGGAGATCCCACAGCTCAATCTGATGTTTCGCGCACATATTCAGAAAGCGCTCATAAGAGCTGCCTGTCACCCGTATGCGCACATACCCTTTCGTGTACTGTAATAATTGTTGTACCAAACAGACACCTCCGCTTACAGATAGTTTATCTGCTCGATATGCCCCGTCACCTTCATTTCCTCCCCGGTGTAATAAGAGATAAATAAATTTTTCCCCAGCACTTCCAATCTGCAGTTTTTCGTCTGGAGCATCAGCCGTGAATCTGTGTACTCAATGATTCCGCGGTAATTCTCAATGCACAGCTCCTCCTGCCCTGTCGCAGTCACAAGAACCGCCCCATCGGACAAATCTTTCGGTATCTGCGCGGCAGCGGATATTTTATGGTAAAGGGATTTTGATTTCGAACTCATACACTATCATCGCTTTTTATTACACAATATATGAAGCGGGGCGGGTACATATTCATTCTCCCTGCCTGATAAAAACAAATCCATACCACACGACGGTTCTTCCGTCATAGAAAAAATCCATAGAAAGCTTTTCCGCCGCCGAAGTCACCAAAATCCCATAGCTCTCAATGCACGGAAGCATCCTCTCCGCATGCCTGCAGGGCGCATCCGGCCAGGCGCATGTTTCACAGACAGCGCAGGAATCTGAAGAAAGCGCCAGAACTTCAAGCCCCGCTTCCCTCAAATCCCGGCAGACCGCATGGACAATCTCTTCATGCTCTTTCCTGGTTTCCAAAGTCTCAGCCATATCTGCGGCGTCTGTAACTTCTGCTAACGTCGTAAATACCAACGCCTGTTCATATGCTTCACATCTGTTCCGGCACTCTTCTACCGTCCCCACAGCCGGAGGACATGACCAGGATGTATTGTACCTCTCGCACTCCTGGCGGCAGATATGGCGCACCTCTTCTTTAAATTCAATTTCCCCTGTATCCAGAAAACCGTACTGAAACACGGGATAGGCCGCAAGAACCTTTTCAATGACCGCTCTTTTATTGTCCATCCAGCAAGAACCTCGCATCTTCCAGACGCGTCTCAAACTGTCTGTAGAAGTCCTGCTCTGCATCAAAAGGCTTCCGATAAAAATTCTGCAGGATATACAGATTTAAATTCCTTGGACTGTCCGTACCCTGACTCTCTGCCACCAGTCTCTCAGCATCTTCCAGAAAATAATGCCAGTCTGTCACGAACTTCTCATACTGTCTCGGACTTGGCGTGTCTATCCACTTCTTTACTTTCACCTTGCTCCTGTTGGTTTTACTGCACTCATGAACCTGCAGAAAATACCGGAACTTATGCTCTTCATAATACCGGCCCAGAGGAAACAGGCGGCAGATTCCCGGGCGGGCTGCATGAATGCCGCACCGCCCCTCCCCGCTCAGAAACACACATGCCTCACGGCTTCCTGCCATCCTTAAATTCGGCAGAATCGTCCCGTCCACCATCCGGAGCTCCAGCGCTTCTTCCAAAAGCTCATCAAAACTTTTCCCCAAATGCATGCGCAGACGGTGCACATCCAGAGGATCCAAGAGAATGGAACTTCCCATTCCCCGGCAGCAGGAAGAGCACCCCTGGCAATCATGGCAGTCCGCTTTTACACAGTCGTTCAAATCATACAGTTTACCGTCAGATATCTCATCCAGGCTTACTTGTCGTCTCATTTATTTTCTCCATATCTTCCAATCGGCAGCCATACACTGCAAATCCGGCCTTGCCGCCTATATACAGTCCTGCTTCCCTCTACAGCATGGACGCCCTTAATTCTTCCCCGCTCTTCGCACTCAGATAAGCCGGCGCGATGTCAAAGACTGTCCTGCACCCTGTCTGCCCCTCGCTTGCCAGACGGTAAGCCGCCCGTGCATACGCTGCGATTACGGAAGATGTAAACTCCGGGTTGGAATCCAGTTTCAGGCTGTATTCAATCAAATGCCTGTGTTCCTTCTCCCAGCCGGTCACGCCGCTGCGCAGCACAAATCCTCCGTGTGGGATTCCACTGTGCTTTTCCTTCAATTCCTGTTCGCTGATAAAATGCACGGTTGTATCATAATCGGCAAAATAATTCGGCATCGTTTTGATTTCCTCTTCTACCTTCGCCGCATCCGCGCCTTCCTCCAGCACGACAAAACATTCCCTTGTATGCTTTTCCCTGGTAGTAAGTTCAGGATTTTCTCCATTTCTCACTGCCTCCAGCGCCGCGTCCACCGGAATTGTATACTGCTTCCCGTCTTTCACGCCGTCAATACGCCGGATAGCGTCTGAATGTCCCTGGCTCACGCCCTTGCCCCAGAACGTGTAGTCCTTTCCTTCTGGCAGAATCGCATTCGCATACATCCTGTTCAGCGAGAACATTCCCGGATCCCAGCCCACGGAAATAATCCCTACTTTCCCTCCTTCTTTCGCTGCAGCATCCACATTAGCAAAGTGCTCCGGGATTCTGGCATGGGTATCGAAACTGTCTACAATATTGAACAGCTTCGCAAACTCCGGAGACTGCTCCGGCAAATCCGTAGCGCTGCCGCCGCAGAGAATCATCACATCAATCTTATCCTTCCAGTCCGCCGCCTCCAAAATCCGGCACACGGATGCCGTCTCTGTCAATATATGTACATTCTCAGGGTTCCTCCGGGTAAATACTGCCGCCAGTTCCATATCCGGATTCTGCCGGATGGCACATTCCACGCCGCGCCCAAGATTTCCGTAACCTAAAATTCCAATCCTAATGCTCATAGCTTATTCTCCTCTCTCTTCCTGTGATTTACAGTTTACTTCCGCCGTATGTATAAAAGAAACTGTGTACTAATTTCTTAGCACACAGTTTCTCTTATACCCGAATGTCAATATTCTCGCCCAATCCGGGTATCACGGCAGTTTCTATCATCTCTTCCAGAGCTGCCCCGGCATCTTCTACCGTGTCAAGCACTTTAGCCATCAGGGCGGTCCCCAAATCAATGCCTAACTCGCTCCTGGACATAGAAACTGATAATGCTGGAATATTCATATAAATCACCTCTTCGGGTACTATCATACCAAAAACTCACCCAAAATACAAGACTGTAATTTCTTCTTAAGTTTATATAAAAGGTCAATTGAAAATCCATACTTGTTTCACACAGTCCGTCAGTGTTTCCGTTTCAGAATCAGAAATTTCAGATTACCGGACAGATTATACAAGGCGATTAGAAATAGGGATTTAGCAGTAGTAACGGATTTTCTTAAAATACATAAGCCATTTATTCTCTATATCACTATGCCTTGCCGCAATGATATCCATAATATCCCTTAATTTCTTGTTGGGGATGTGCGAGTTATTATGGCAGAGCAGGCAACGCCCAGATTGAGTAAGCCATATCTTAGTTGCGTTTTCATAAGGAACCCCCTCGGAAACATGAACGTGTATCGGTTCCAAAGGTTCATTTTCATTAGACCAGAAATACACCAGGTAAGAGCCGATTTTAAAAATTTGCGGCATTATCAAATCCCCCTTCTCTCGCAAGACGGATTACGATATGCGCCACGGATTGGAGGTATTCTTGGAATATTTCAATTTCTTCCGGGGAGAATCCGTCAATATTCCTCCATTCGTAAGAAGGTAAATAACATTCGGCAGAATGGAATCCACCATAAACAGGCTTTTCAAAATAAACCTTTACAGTTTCTGCTCCGTCAGAATCATAAACCTCAGAATGGACAACCTCTGTTTTATCCTCCAGCGTCATAAATGGGTACATCATAATAAAAATCTCCTTTCTGTTCAGTACGTTTGGGTTAACAAGGCTTCGTTGGCTCTAATACCACGGCTGCTACCGCAAAAAAATTATATCCTTATATCAAAATCATCCTGCAGAATCTTTTCCTTTTTCTCCGCTATGTCCCCAATTATATTTTCTTCCTAAATCACATACCAGGTGATTGTATTTTCCCGGTATTTCGGTGAGCGTGAACATATCTGTTTTCTGCATTTATCTTACCACAAACCATACGAATAATCCATATGCTAATTTCATCCTGGTAATCACCGCGAACAGAACGCCGGAAGCCACATGTTATCTCAGCTCCAGCACATTATCCGCATCCCCTATCGCCAGCAGCGCGCCTTTGGGAAGCATATACGGCTCCCTGCTTTTCAGCCTCTGGTCATTATAAAATGTACCGTTTGAAGAGTAGTCTGTCACCTGATATACATTATCCGGCAGCATCTCTATCACGCAGTGGAGCCTGCTCACCTGGCTGTGTGCCAACTGAATATCGCAGATAGATTTCCGTCCTACGGTACACCTCTGCCCCGGAGCCATCGGATAGCTGCGGCCGTTGAATATCCCAAACGCCCCATAAACAGCTCCTGTCGGCGTATAGAAATTCCCCGCCGCCCCCATACCTGAAACCGCTATCTTCTTTCTTCTGGATATACTCACCAATACAATAGCCAGGAATACGGCAAGAAAAAAGATATGCCCTGAACTATGAACTATGATTGAACCATACCAAAATCTCTCCAAAATCAATTTGCCGCTTACTTTGAACAATTACAAAGTAAGCGGCAAATCGATTTTCTAAATAAAATATTCTCTACTGCAGCAGTTCCAGCAGCGCTTCCTGGCTGCCGTCAGACGCCACTGCCGCCATACGGCTTCCCGCATGTATCGGTATCAATGCGCCTTCCCGGCAGAAGAATTCCTCTGCCGTCCTGTAAACAGACAGCGGATCAGATTTCAGGCAATTTCCGATTTCCTTCTCATAGGCTGCGGCTTTCTCCTCGCTGCCAGACAGAAGCGCCTGCAGCGCCCTGTTCTGTGTCCCGTCTTCCGTCAGGCTCAGGTACAAATCATACCCATCCTCCGGAAGTCCTTCGGAACTTGCCGATGAATATTCGATGCGCTCAATGGTCAGCCCATATTCCCGAAGCTGTTCCTCGAGGGCGTCTACAGCCCCCTGGGATCCTACATCGGCTCCCGCCAGGACTGTGAGGGATTTCCGGGTTTCACTCAGTCCCGCAAGTACCTTCTCTGCCGCCTTTTTGTCATATGGCAGAATACTTGCGAAATTCGGTTTTCCCATTCCCCGTCCAAGAATGCTGTCAGGAACTTTTCCTTCTCCATAAATAGTATCACACAACGCTTGTCTATCTATCGCCTGGATAATAGCGCGGCGTATTTCCGGATCCTCTACCTTAGGGCTTGCAAAGCGGAAGCCAATAAATGCATACGTTCCCTCGGGAAGTTCATACACGGAATGCCAGCCGCTTTCCTTTAACATGCTTTCTGTACACTCCTGATCTGTCAGAAACATATCAAGCGAGTAATTTTTCAAGTTCTCTTCCAGCCCATTTTTCTCTGCCTTTTTCAGCAGTACTGTAGCGTAAGGATACTCTGCCAGAGAAGTATTTTCACTCTTAGCCAACAGGATCTCCTTGCCTATAACTGCCTCTGTAATCTGGTATTCCCCTGCTCCCAGCGGATATTCGCTTGCACTCAGCTTTGCTACCGGAACGGAAAGCATATCAAGGCACTCTGGGGATACCTCCAGGAAATGAAAGCGCAGAGTCGTGTCGTCCACAATTTCTATCCCTTCGATAGATGTAGCTGTACTTCCTCCATAGGCTTCCGCTCCCTCAAGCTGGGCGACTGCCCCAAGCGATACTCCGGAAAACATTCTTTCCCTTACGTAAGCTTGATAGGACTCTTTTACATCTGCCGCCGTCACAGGGCTTCCGTCGCTGAATACTGCATCTGTCAGCGTTACCTCTGCCTGTTTTGCCTCCGTATCAAACGCAATGTCTTTTGCCAGGCATTTCTCTGCTTTTTTTGTGCTGTCGACGCGCACCAGCGGCGTATACACCAGACGGCGCAGGGCGCTGCCTGAAACCGTATCATGCAGATAAGCCGTATGGGCGTCCGAAAGTCCTGCGTCTCCTATCACAAGCTGCGCTTTCTGCTCTGCGCTTTTCTGTACCTTAGTTTTATCTCCATGAAGCACTTCCTGCCAGCCTTCTTTTCCCCCATCCTGTCCATAATACCAGAATGCAGCAGCCCCTCCGGCTGCCAGGACAAGGAGCAGGAGCAGTGCGGCTATCAGCCGCTTTCTGCCTCTCTGCTTTCCTGTTTCCTTTTTTTCTTCCTGCTGTTCTTCTTGCAGTTCTTCCTGAAGTTCTTTCTGATTATCCATATTAAGACTCCTCTTCTTTCTCCTTCTTCCTTCTTTTCACAAAGAGAAGGGCTCCAATCATAAGACCTGATACTGCCAGAATCAACAAATATCTTCCTATCTGCGTGTCATCTCCAGTGCGCACTGTCTCTACCGGGTCTTCGGTCTCTGTATCCAACGGCTCTGTGCCTGGCGCATACGGCTGCTTCTTCGGTATCGGCCATACCTCCATATCTGCAGTTATGCCCTCTCCGCCATCTTCAAGAAGCGCCGCGCCGCGGCCGATGTCTACATGTACCCGGTCAAGAGAAACTACATCCCGCCCCATATAGTGGTCACGGTGTACTTCCGCCAGCTCAAATTCACTGCTGATTACCAGCTGCGGCCCTGCGGCGGGAAGCCCGCTCTCTTCTTTTCCTTCCATCGTTACTGCATCGTTAAAGTCATTGACTTTCTTTGCCAGCGTCTGGTAATCCTTTGATGCATCATACAGCCCTGCTCCCAGCGTCGCCGCGTTCACAGCCTGTCTTCCGGGATATTTCACCGAGAAGGAGGCGTCGTCCTTTGGCTTCATAATCGATACACGGTAGCGGTACGGGGTGAGATAATTGGGAGATTCCTTTTCCATATCTGCCACCGGAACACGGAACATATAGCGCCCGTCCTCCCCTGTCAGTATACGGGATTTCCCTTCTGCATCCGGCGTCTCTTTCCAGGTCTGTGCAACAGGGTCATAGCGGTACAGGATGATATTTACTGCCTTCCTTCCCTGCTCTTCCCCATTACGTATGCCGTCCTTGTTCTCATCCACAAACACACTTCCTGCCACGACAGTTTCCGTATCCAGTACATGCAGTCCGAAATCCAGCATATCCTGCACAGTGGTGTATCCTATGTGGTAGATGTAGCCGTAAGCGTTCTCTTTCTCTGCCGCCCCTCCCAGACGGAAGCTGCGGGTGATACCCTGCGCCTGATCGGTCAGGTATCCCGTAAGATTCAGGTGGGCATAATCATTATCTGCCCTGTCATCCCCGGCATTCAGCGGCACATAGTATGCGTTAGACGGTTTCTCCATGCGCAGCCTGTACCTGTAAGGACGTCTGGTCTTTCTGTCCAGTACGGGTACATCCGCAAAGCGGTAGTTTCCTTCTTCATCCGTAACACAGGATGCATATGCCCGGTAGACGCCATCCTGAAGGATTCCGTCTGTCTCTTCGCCTGGCACGTCTGTCTCGGTGGGCGATATCCATTCAGGCTCTTCCGGTACTGTACCCGGCTTCTGCCCCGGTTCCTCGTCTGGATTCTTTCCTGGCTCTGTATCCTCCGTGGACGGGTTCTCATCCTCCGGTTCTGCTGCCCTCCCGCTCTCAACTCCGTCAGACGGCTCCTTATCGGGTTCTGTATTTCCCGGGGGTTCCTTATCAGGTTCTCCTTCTTCCTTCTCCGCAAACAGCGCCAGCCCGGAAGCTGTATCTCCCTCCTCAATGTCTGTACCTTCAATCATCACATCCAGATATACCGTATGTCCTTCCATTCCCGGTTCTGCATTCTGCAGGCCGTTCCAGTCTTTATCATTCCATACGACTCCTTCGATCAGGCTTCCCCTGTAAGGCAGGAACCCTGCATCTATACCATCATAGTTCTCAGCCAGCACGATACTGTAACCGTCAAGCCTGTTCTCTTCCGTTTCCTGCGGGTCTGCTGTTTTGGGCGCCACCAAAATTTCAGGCGTCAATTCTGAAGTAGATTCATTCAAATCACTGTCATTTATCCCGTTTCCGGTCAAATGCCAGGTAGCGTCAAATCCTTCCGGCATTTCGGGTATCTTTACTTTATATCCGAGAATTACCCTGCGTTTCGCCCCGTCCGTTTCGTTCAGAATTCCGTTCGTCGGAAGTCCGTCAAACCGATAGACGCCGTTTTTATCTGTCTCGGTGAGCATCTGCCCTCCCTCATCCGGCTTACCTTCCTGAGCGTCCAAATCCGACTCCGGTTCAGGCTGCGCACTCATAAATGAAATCCATTCATCAGCTTTCTTCCACTCGCCGCCATCCAGATAATACTGCTCCAAAAGAACCTTCACTCCAGACTGCCGTTTCTCTGTCTCCTGGCGTATTCCATCAGCAGTTCCCTTTTCATCATAGTCCTCCGTCCACGCGGTTCCTGTGATCGAAGTCGTCTGGTATGGTGAAAATCCGGCATTCATTCCGCCGATATCCTCAGAATAGGCCACGTCATAATCCTTACCGTCAATTCTTCGGTAATTATAACTGTTCCCTGAAAAACTGTTGCTTACCGGTTCTGCGAAAAGCAGCCAGCCGCCATTCTCTTTTGCCGGCCAGGTCATCCGCATTCCTTCCCATACCAGCTTATTGTCCTTCTCACTGCCTTCTTCTACCAGGTATTTGCTCACGGCATATTGCTTCAGAACTGTCTGGATCACCGCGTCCTCACCGTCCAGGCAGAGCCGGTATCCCGCCAGATAACGCTTTCCTTCCATATACAAGGATGGCGGAAGTTCCTCAAACTGATAGGTTCCGTCTGCGTCCGTTGTCTGTGTCTGATGAAACTCCTCTTCCGGAACCACATTCCATGCTCCGTCCTTATAATATGCCTGCTGCAGCACCAGTTTCAGGCCCTCGATTCTTTTTTCGCCTTCGTCCAGGATGCCGTCATGATCAGCATCTTTCCAGGCCGTACCTAAAAGTGATGCATTTTCATAGCGTTTTAGGCCGCCGTCCCATCCGCTTCTCTCAGCGCCCTGGCATGCGTCATAGGCAACGCCTTCGACCTCCGCTACATTGATGGGGTTCGCATTCTCTTCTGCTTCTGCCGCCACTATAATGTACTCTTCTTCACCAGTCAGCCTGCCGCTGTTTTCATCGTCCGAGATGATCCAGTCGCTATCCTTCTCCCGGTTGCTGCCTGCTCTGTACTTTGTCACTGCATAGGTTTCAAAGATCCCTGCATCCTCGCACTTATCCATGTCAATACGCACCTGATAGCCATATATCTTGAAATCATCAGGGTCTCCAACATGTGTTTCCAGCTTGTTGAACAGATAGCGGCCTGTTACTGAATCCGTCTGTGCTTCCTGTACAGTAAAGCTCTCGTCTTTTATCCATGTATCATTTTCATAAATAAATCTCTCCAGCTTTACCGTTACCTTTTCTTTTATGGGCGCTTCCTCCGGATCCTGAACTCCATTATAGTTCTTATCCTCCCAAATCCACCCTGAAATACTTCCTGTCGCATAAGGCAGCTCTCCGGCATTTCCACTGGCCTTCTCTTTCGGCGCTGCCAGCATGTCGTATATCTTTCCGTCCGGCGCCATCACACAATAACTGCTATACGCCTGTTTTACCTCAACGGCAGCCGGCAGGAACTCTTCTTTTTCCATCAATGTCAGCGGTATCTTCAGTTCTCCCGGGTTCTCCCCTTCCTCTTCTTCTGCCGCCGTTCGCTGCCGCGCTCCCGGACTTTTCTCATCTTCCGGCTGCAAATCACTCCACTTATGGCTGTCTTTTCCCTGGCGGTATTTTGTCAGCGTCCATCCCTGGTTCATGGCATCCATCCGTATCTGGTATGCAGTCAGGCGGCGCGCATTTCCTACCTCCAGCATCGCCGGAACTGCCGCAAATTCATACCGTCCTTTATCCGTGACAGCTGACGCATAGTTTTCTTTTGACAAAACCCATTCACCATTCTCATCCAGATAATACTGATCCAGATATACCGTCTGGCCGTCAATCGGCTCATCTACCGTCTCGTCACTTCCCCTGATGCCGTCATAGTTCTTATCATTCCATACCCAGCCGTACAAATTCGTAGTCTCCAGCTCTTTCAGCCCTACATCCGGTCCTGCCGCCCTGTTCGCTGTCAGGATATCATACTCACTGCCTGCGTACGTATACACATAAGCGTCATTCTTATCTTCATTTGTTCCTGAAGACGCCTTTTTCGCTGTCACGCCAAATTCGCGCTCTACTTTTCCATCCCAGTCTGTCAGTTCATAAGGTTTCGACAAATCCAGCGTTCCTTTCGCGTCGCTGTCTGTCTCATTTCCCTTACCCTGATGATACCATGTCGTCTCATAGCCGGACAGCTTTTCCTGGCGGGGCAGGGTCACCTTATATCCTGCCAGATACCATTTTCCATTTTTTTCAATATGCGCCGGAAGATTTTCCAGAAGATATCTGCCATCAGCTCCTGTTACCGCCTGTGCAAAGTCTTCGGCTTCCTTTATCCACTTCCCTTCTTTTGTCATATAATACTGGTCGGCCAAAACCGTAAGCCCGGCAAATCCTTCCTCATCCTCCTGGTAAAGTCCGTCATACTCTTTCTCCTTCCAGATGATTCCCGTAAGCTCTCCCGTCTCAGGGCCTTTCAGTCCGCCGTCATAACCACTTACATTCCCACTGCTTTTTACGATGTCATACCTGACATTTCCTTCATCCCGGCAGTACGCCTCATTATGCGGAATAGTTGACACGCTTGCTGCTGCAAAATAATTTTGTTCTACCGGCGCCGTCCCTTTCGTCATATACAAGTCTGTCGCCGCCAAATCACTATCCACGGCAGTATCTTTTCCCTGATGATAACGTGTGACACGGTACCCCTCCGGCAGCTCTTTTAATTTCAGCCTGTAGTAAGCTACGCAGGCATTCTTTGTTTCCGGATTCTCATAATAAGTAGAGACATTCGAAAATTCGTAACGTCCGTCGCCGTCTGTCTGTGCTGTCCGCTCGTCTACCTTCGTGAAACTGCCGCCAGAACGGATATACTGCTCCAGAATCACTGAAACACCCTGAATCCCTTCGTCTCTGGATTCCTCTCCCTTCTTACGTATACCGTCATAATCTTTATCATCCCAGATTACGCCGCTTACCTTTACGTTCTCAAACTCTTTTAAACCGCCGTCAAAATCCAGCAGGCTGGCGCCATCCGTCACATCATAATTTTTTCCGGCATAGCTCATAATATAAACCGGGTCGGTTCCTTCTACAGCCTCATTTGCAAGGATAACCGGCGCGCCGTCTGTGAGATAATAAGCCATCTTGCCGTCAGATGTCTGAACCGGCGTGGTCTTTAAATCACTGTCTGCCTCTGTGTCTTTCACTGTCTGGTATTTCGTAACCGCATAATGAGCAGGCAGTGCTTCCAAATCCTCCTTGTCGATGCGGAGCCTGTACCCGGCCAGACATGCTCTGCCATCCGGCTCAGGCGTATAAGTCGTCATCTCCTGGAAAACGAAATTCCCTGCATTTGTAGTGGTCTTTACTGACGTGAAGTCTTCCTGTTCCATCCACCGGTTTGTATCCGCATCTAAATAGTAACGTTCTATCGTCACCTTGACGCCGCCGATTCCCGGCTCCAGGCCTTCCCGCACGCCATTGTAGTTCTCATCACTCCAAATCGTATTTCCCAGGAATCCTCTTCCGGCATTTACAAGTCCAAAGGCCAGTTTATATTGAGGTGCATAACCCTGCCCTTTCTCGTCATACAGCGGTTTTCCGTTTTCGCCAAGCTGGTATTCCATAAGGAAAGGTTTTGTCTGCATATAGATTCCGGACTTCTCCAAATCATTGTCGTCATCCTCCAGCAGAGGGTCATCATTATACTTATAAGGAGTTGGCTTCAATACAACGGATTTATCCTCATTTTCTGCCTGCGCCACATACCAGCCCGGACGCACTTTGAATGTAAATTTTCCGTTTTCAGCGCTTCCGGGATTACTCTTATCTACAATCTCCGTCAGCATGGACGCCGGCTTTCCGTCAACATCCAAAGCTTCTTTCAGCTCTTCTGTATCCGGATCGTACTCGTAAAGCGTCACGCGCATCTTTCCAAGCTTCTTCTCATCGTCGGTCATACGCCCGTCAATCTCCGGGGCGTCCTCCGGCCCATGCTCATCAAACCATGCCCATCCTCCTACCGTGTGAGGTCTGCCTACCCCTACATTATAAGAAGTCATCTGCCTGTCATAGCGCTGATGAGGCGTAAGCCCATCTGCCCCTACCGTCGTATTATCCAAATCCACCGCCACTACATGAATGGCGTCTTTCGTCTGTGCTACCAGTGTGTCTACCACCATAGCATCTCCCGGTGCATCCCCCACGCCTTCTTTCCCTAAATCCGGGAGAGTGTCGCCGCTCCGGTAAACCTCAAGACCTGCTTCTGTATCGCCAATCTTCAATGTCGTAACTGCATAATTTTCCAGGCTCTCCGGGAATGTAAATCTCAGCTTGTAATCACCTGGCAGAAGATTAGAAAGCATATAATAGCCTTTATGCCCAAAGTAATCACTCTCTGAAATATATGACGCCGCCGGCCCACAGTCTGTATAAGCAATGAGTCCTGTTCCGGTTCTCACATATTCCCCCGTGTCTTCATTGATGAGCGCATATTTCACTGCTTCGCCTTCACGCTGCACTTCTGCGATCGCTTCCCCATTTCGGTTCACTATATAGCCTTTTTCACTTAAAAGCTCTACTTTGACCTTATTAATTCCCGGATCATCTGCTTTACCGTCAAAGTCCAAATCTGTGGTAAGCTTGGAAACCTGAGGACGTCCATTCGTCCCATCTTTATATTCTGCCTCATTCATCTCTGCGTCATAATTAAAATCATGCCATATATAGCTTCCAATATACCCCCTGCCTTCCGGCGCATTGAGATACACGCCGGCTTTACTGTTCTCTCCGGTCATACCCGCGCCCACTGCGTGGTGGACAAATGTGTTCCAGCCGCAGTAGCCCAGGGATGCTATAAATTGAGAACTGGAATCTCCCGAAACATCACCCACATACTTTGGAATATTCAGCGGCGCATGCATTTTATAACTCATCTCAATCCGGTTATAACTTCCGATACAGTAGTCCTCTTTCTCCATCTCCATCCATATAGAACGGATTCCTTTGATTGCCGCCTCATAAGCATCCGGATTATTTTTTGTCGCCGCAATCAAATCTATCAGGCGAACCATTTTATAGGTTTTTTTCAATGCGTCGTTTCCAAACAGCTGTACGTAGAAATTTACCTCTCTGGTGCCCCGGGTACCCTTTTCTGTATCAGGTTTATATGCGGGAAGTTCTGAAACGTCCAATGCTTTATAAGTATTGCCGGACTGTTCAAACGGTCCTACCCATATATCATAATCTTTCGGACTGCCTGTATTCGTAGTCATTTCCAAAATTTTCCCATCCGGATACTGCTCTATTTTATTCGGGTCAAATACTTTCACCTGAATAGAATCCGGTATCAGCCATCCGTTCCAGGATGAATCCCTGGCGATTGGATTTCCGGATGTATCACCGCTGAATATCTGGAAATCATTATTGTATGGCAGCACATCATACATACAGATATGCTTATGCTCCTCCGGCTTTGCTTCTGTCTGGTTCAAAATGGACACATTAAAGCGATAGTCCGTGCCTTCCGGCACACTGGCCGGCCCGCTCTTATAATCGCGGTCACTGTGAACCTGGGAGTCGACTTTCTTTACCTGTTTCAGCGCAGGATCTTCTTTGAAGCTCAATCCCTTGATTGTACGCCTTAAAGCCATCTCTGCCGCCAGTCCGTTATTATTCAGGTCACGGGAGTCTCTCTCGTAGCCGCAGCTTCCGTAACCATCATCGTTCGACGGAATATATGGCGTATAATTACCATTCTTGAAACCGTATCCATAAGACTCCATCAAATCCTGGGATACTGCAGAACCGCGGTCTGCGTTCAGGGGCATCATGAATTCTACTACCAGACGCTCGCCTGGCATCAGCATTCCAGTGTAATGGAAGATTACCACCTTACGTTTATGGGAACTGTTCAGGTTTACAATCTTTTCTACATATTCTGGCGAAGCCGGGTTTCCATCCCCATCCAGTTTCAAGGATACCCTCGGATTATCTACAATCTCCACGATATTCTGTCCATTTTCGTCCTGGAGCAGATTACCTTCCGCATCTGTTTTATCTCTTTCTACATACCATGTCCAGTGCGGAATTTCATAGTCCAGATTATCTGCCGGATTTGTAATGCTTCCCGTCACGCGGTAATCATCACTTAAATAATCCATGTCGTCCCCCTGAAGGCTGCTGTAGGGCACATATGCCAGATTATTCTGAAGGTTCTGGATATAAGGCAGCACTATCGACATATTCGGATCGGTAATTGTATCCTCTTCATTTTTTCCTTTTGGATCCAGATAACCCTTCTGCTCCAGCTGCGCATTGCTGTAATTTACCAGATACGTACGGTATTTCATTACCTTACTTGCAGATGGGTCTACCAGGATTGCCGCGCTTCCTACATTCCAGCGGTAGCCATTAATACCGGAACCTGTATAGTATCCCATTTCCATTCGGAATCCAAGATAGGGAAGCTCAGGATCTACATAGATTCCTGCGCGCCCTCTTTCTCCCAGCCCCGAATATTTCGTATCGTCATAACGTGTGATACACTGTGCAAAATAATTCGAATGAATTGCCAGCATCGGGTCGCCCGACAGTGTGGCTGCCTGCACAAACGCACAATTTTTCTTAACATTATCCGGTATTTCATTTACATTCAGACGGCTAGGATCGACATCATCCATCTCTTCCTTCACGTCCTCCGTATCCGGATCGGCGTCTACTGCCAGACGAAAACCAGACGGAACCGGATAATAAATCGGAGTAATGTCATCATCATAACCTGTTCCGGCTTTCACTACAAAACGCACCTGGCGCACATTATCAGGAATTCCATCCGCTATCAGGGTATTAGCAGCCAGGCTATACCCGGCGGTATCGCCTATCAGCGTCCAGGAACCATCCCCATACGCCGCCCGATCCTCTTCCGAATCCGGATACAGGTATCCATCCTCTGCATGAGGATTTGTACTGGTACGGACAAGCACATAAACTTTCAGCATGCTCTCCAGCTTCTTCTTTTCTTCTTCCGTCAGGGTATCGGGCACTTCCCATACCCCGGTCCGGATCGCCTGCACTTCCGGCGTTACCTTAGGCCCTGTGACTGGCGCGATTTCACCGGTAGCTGTAGCTGTCCCATGAAACGGCAGCGCTATATCCACAAGGAACCTGTTTACCGCACCGCCTTTATTCTGCGCCTGATCCAACAGATACTGCATGCTCGTCGCACCCTTGATATGGACATCTGTTGCCGTGACAATCGTCTGCTCATCCGGGTCTATAATGGAACGGCGCGGCATAATAGAGTCAATACGGGCCGCCCCATCCGGTTTCCGAAGCCGGAAAACTGCTGAGCGCGCTGTCGTATATAAATCTGTATAATCGCCGTCCCTGTCATAGTCTGCCGCCTTCGCTGCTTCATCATCCTCGTCAGCTTCTTCATCTGCCTCCTGATCCATCGCCCGGTTTACCCACAGCACCAAATCCTGCGGCTGCTCTTTGAGGCCCTCAGAACCTGCGTTAAAATGTCCGTCTGTCTCATGAATCGTCACATAAGTCCTGCAGCCATCTGCCAGCCAGGTATCTCCGGCAGTACCTACGGTAGACTCTTCCCCCAGGTTATCTACCCTTGTCTTAATCCTTACTTTAACCCAGCTTCCACATGCCAGATATCCGCCCGGTTTTGCTCCGGTATATAAGGAATCATAATCTTGATAACCATCGTCTGCCGGTGTGGAGAGTTCTATGACTACGCTCTCCGCTTCATGCTGTTTCTTTTTATCCGTATTTGGATACTCCGGATAACCCGGATATCCGCTTCCAAGGCTGTTATAATCCGTTTTATGCTTAACTTTCAGGTTCCATCCGGAATCTTCATCCATAAGTTCAGCCATATCTACCGTTTTCGTCTCGGACGTACGGGCATCATAGTACTCTACCACGATATCATCCGGATCATACGTATCATCCTCATCCCAGAATGTTACTTCCTGCGGCAGATCAAACACAAACGCCAGCTTCGCATGGTGGACAGAACCGGTATAGCGCAGACCGTCTGCCTGGTTCAGTACCTTCGAACCATACCACAGTACATCGCTGTACTCCAGCGGCTTATCTCTTTCCGGATACGGAGAGGGAAGCGTCGCTTCCTCCTGTCCTTCACCCCCTATGTGGTACTCGCTATACACCATGCCTTCTTCTGTTTTCGTAAAGCCCACTGTATTGTAAGCAATCAAACGCGGCGCCCTGGTATACATCCTGGTTCGGTTGTACAGGCCGATATCTGCAATCTGCTTTTCTTTATCTTCTGTATCCGGATGCGTATTTGCCTGGCTGCCATTGAAGTCCTTCTGCTCCTCCGTAAGCATCAGCGGATTCCTTATATTTGCGGCATAATCTTCCACATTAAAGCTGTCTGTTTCCGAATATGCCCATCCGCTGTCAAAAAACGCTCTGTTACCATTTGCACTATCTGCGGGCTGATATAGAGATACTGCGTCCAGACGCTGGGAATCTCCTGCATTCACCCCCACATTATACGGGTTGCCGCTGATTCCTCCGTCCCACTCATATTTGAAACCTTCCATTTGGCTGCCGATATAGGTACGGATGTCTTCATATCGGTTATCTTTCGTTGTATCTCGTATCACGGCGCCGTCTGCCCCTTTTATGGACAGGTCCGGCAATTTCTCCGTAAATACTTTAAATGAATAAATCTTTAACGCCCCTGAACGGATTTTTGCTTCCAAATCCTTCTGCGCCACATCTCCCTGTGCATTTAAATTAGCTTCTATCCTTACCAGATAACGTCCCTCTGTCTGCCCGGTATCCTTCCCGTCCTCATATTCGGGTATCTCCACATACTGTACATCTGCGTCATAGAGCTGCTTCTCCGCTTCCGTAGCCGGTGAAACCGTATTAACTGTAGGAGCGCTCCTCTGATTCAATTCCCATGCAATCGGGCGTCTGGCATTATCTTCGTTATCTTTTGTATACGGCTTGCCATCGGCGGCCATCGGCACCACGCCTTCCGGAAGAAGCACATTGATGACCGGAAGCATATAAGTTCCCATAGAGCCGCCGTCTTTCGGATAACTATGGGCATGTTTTACTTCCTGATCCCCATATTCATGCCACCAGTAACGGTTTTCCACATTTACATTCACCCAGGCAGTATCGCCTTCACTGTCCGTATAATAGCCCGCTGCCGTCTGCCCGGTTCTATCCGCACTTTCTCCATCTGTGATAGCCGTCCACAGACGCAGAAGCGGCTTTCTCATCTCCGTCCTGGTTCCCGTCGCTGCATACAGATCTGCTTTATCTGCCGTATGGTAAGCGCTATATGCTTTTCCGGTATTCTGGCCATCCGCTCCATTTGCTCCGCCTGTCTGCACCTCGCTGCATTGGACGTTATATCCATTTACGCTCAGTGTGTTCGGCGAACCAACCGGGTTGATATAGTTATACCAGTGATGCCAGCCGGAATGTTCATGGGCGTAGGAACTCATATAGTCCATTCCGTGAATCTGGAAATGGGCATTTTTACTCCGGTTCGATCCCACCCACTGGGTAATATCATATATCTGATAATAATAATAGTTCTCCCCTGCATTTGTCACAGGCTTCATCTGCACCCTGTCGTACCATTTCCCGTCCGCGTTAGTCGTATTCACATGGCATTTAATATCCACACGCATCTGATACCCTGATGCACTGCCTCGGTTAAACCAGCGCTTCAGCGGGTAATTTACTGTAACTTTCACAACATACGGAACCAAATTCTCTCCCTGGTAATAGTTTGCATTCGCGGCTGTATTCCAGAGTGGATCCTGCGGCTGCTTGGGCGCCTGGTATCCTCGGTCACTCTCAGGCGTCTGGATAATCTCAGCCTGGATATTTTCTGCGGGAATTGTGCCTCCCCACGTATTAATATCTGTCAGATACTGGCCTGATACCTGAAGGTTTCCGTCCTCATCCAGCAGCGGTTCCGTTCCCAGAGGGAACGTATAGAGCATCTCTACCCCATCCACTCCCCAGTCGCCATAATTGCTTGCCGTCAGGCGCGCCGTATAATCCTGCTGGTATTCTAACGTTGTGATATAACGGTTATAAAGATACCACCTCAAATCATAGAGATACCAATTCCAGCAGTCCCTGTTATGGTAATAATCCCCGGGCTGAATCCACCAGCTATAATCCAGGTTCCTGCCTGTCTCTATGCGCCTTCCTGCATTATTTTCCGTATATCCCCCGTATCCCAGATACTCGCTTCTGTCTCTTTCTATATCTGGAATTATCTGGCTGGCGGCATTAAGCCATGCTTTCTGCAGATGGGTACGCGCTTCGCTCCATACAATCGGCGTCCGCTTTTCACCCTCTCCGGCCTGCTCCCAGTTCTGGCTGGCAGCAGTCCGCGGGCCTGTCACAAACACAAAGTAATCACGGTTTGCATTTGACGCCCCCTGGTACAGTATCTGCCCCGGAAGGCTGTCTTTTCCGGCGCTCCCTGCGCCTGGCGTATACCGCGCCTGCTGCATGTAAGAGCCGGCGGCAATATCATAATCCATAAACCGTCCGTCATTCCCCCAGGCGCTTCCATTATTCGCTGTCCCCGGAATATAGACCTTCGTTCCGTCAAACATCTTATATCTGTCGCACTGATCGTTCTTGTCCGCTGAAAATCCCACATCATGGATGAGATAATCCATGTCCATCATCTTATCTGAAGTTTCCAGCACACGGTTAATCCATTTGCTGTCTGAACCTGTTGCCAGCGGCCACGCCTGCCCTGAAACAGTATTTGTCCAATACTCACCCACTCTCGGAAAATACGACGGCGACTGATCTGCGTCAGTTGCCAGACTCCTGTCCTGATCCGTCATAATCATGGGCAATCCGTCCTGATGCGCAGTAACTGCATAATGAAACGAAATACTATCACCAATCTCCATACGGACAGCTTTTCCCTTCTCGCTCACCGGACGTATCTGATACACGGTATATTCCGCATCCTGAGATATGCCGGACGCTCTTGGATCCAAATCTTTATACAGTTTCTTTCCGGGACTGTTTGTATCTACCGTAGAGTAAACGGAAGCGTCAGCATGATTCGTGTAAATCATCTCACCGCCGTAATCTTTTGCAGTAACTGTCTCTAATCGGTTTACTTCCCAGCGGATGCCTGACATATCCCTGTCAGCCCCTGTCTTATCCTTCCAGGTAATATGAACCCCGCTCATATCTCCTTTTGCCGCGTCTTCCAAAGCTTTTGCATCCACGTATTGAGAAGGAACCTTATCATAAAATACCGGGTTCAGCATCGCCCCCTGAACAGTACCGCCGCTCTCAGCCTGCGTCAGATTCCGCAAGGTCGTCTTATACCAGAAGGTTTCATTTGGCCGGTATCCGGTTTTCTGGGCTTTTCCGGCGGCATATGCAGCAGCCGCTTCCTCCTCTGTATCGAAAATCTGTGTCTGAAACCAGAGAATCGGAGTCTCACGTCTCACTGACGGCGTTGCCTGCGCGCTGCCGCTCATTGACGTATTCTTTGCCCCTTCACCTAAGTGCTCTTTTTCCGTATGGGTATGCGTATACACCTCTGTTACTTTTAGAAGTCCGGTAAATATATCTGCCTGTACTCCGGTTCCCACACCGAGACGCTCATCCTGATAACGCCCTGCACCATTTAGAACAACCGGATTCAGCGCCTGCCCGGCTGGAATATCATAATATGTCCAGCGCACGGAAATCACCCGGGACAGCATTGCTTCCAGCTCCTCCGGACTGTCTTCGTAGTCTGCTGCGTCCACCCATCGGCCTTTCTCAATATCCTCAGCTGTACGCGTATAGTTATTATAGGCATCCGGATTATCCATCCCGTCTTCATCCAAAACAAAGTATTCTTTCTTAATTGGAGGTCTCGGAGTAATGGTGTTCTCTTTCAGTCCTGTCGGATAGTCCGTTTCAAAAAGTCCGGTAAGCTCAAAAACCTGCAGATAACGTCCGTTCACCGGTTTCAGGAAATTAACGGTTTCCTGAATATTCTGGGAATGCTGGCTGTAGTTCTTTATTCCGCTCACAGTCACCTTACCCGGCTGTCCGTCAAATCCTCCCAATGCATCTGTTCCAAACGCGAACCCTATACTCAAATCTGACTGCCTGGTAACAAAATACGTACCGGAATCTGCCCGGCATGTATACTGGTGAACACGGCCGTCCAGAGCCACATTATCCATAAAATTCCGCCAATAGCTGACATCGGTGTTTCCATCGGTATTTCCTGACGTGTTGTAAAGTGTCCCGGCATCTCCATGATTCCGATGCCAGTCAACCGAATTCAGATTATAATTATTCGTTTCCTTCCCACCGTTAATGCGGTACTGTGAGTATCCGTGTTTTGTTCCGCTCGCGGCGTAAAGATAACTGTGTATCTCTTTCCCCTGGAAAGCCGTTCCGAATTCATCCGTCATCTGCGTGACAACTCGCAGCGTCACTGTCTTACCTGGCTTAATCTGGGCTGCATTACCTTCTGTCCCCAGATGGACGACGATTTGTTTGATATTCGTCAGCGTCTCTTCCCCAGAGGCATCTGCCATCCTGGAATAATCCGTCCCCGGATTCAGTTCCTGCTCCCCTGCATATGCAGTCATATCTGTATCTGCAATATCCGTGCTGTTGCTCACAATCTCCCACTTACAGATTCTCTGCCTCTGGGGCATATCAAACCTCAAATCTGTCTTTTCCTGAGGAACGCCTGCACCCGCCCAGGAACCCACTGTTATCAGGTATTCTATATAGTCCCAAGGCATCACATGCCGTCCGTCGATCTCTTTCTTCGGCGCTTCAATCGTACAGTCATCCAAATCATATGCAAATTTGTTTGTATCTCTGGTACGCGTCACTTCCACACGGAGATTCCCTACCAGGTTACTCAAACGCGTGGTCGCCGCCTTCGTTGTGCCGCTCAATTCGCTGAACGTACCATGGTTCGGGTCAATCGTTGTAAATGTTGCCCCCAGGTTCTGCGTAATTGACGCATTCACGGCATAGCCGTTCGGGCTGTTCCAGCCATAGGAAGGGATGGAATCAAAGTCCCAATTCGTATAGCTGTCTCCACGGAACACCGCCTGGCTCCTGTCCACAAATACGCCGTCATAACGGAATGCATAGTCTGTGGCCGTCTTGCTCGCCGATAAGTACTGCCCTGCCTGCATAACCGTTTCCGGTTTCTCCCGATTCCCTGCTACAGCTTTAAAATCAAGCTTAAAAGAATTCACATGCGCCCTGTCATACGCACGCGCCTTCCCGTCCGTCTGCGTCACACTGTAGCTGGTTACCATATCCAGATTGTCATGAAGCAGCTTTTCCACATCAAGCACATAATCTTTTCCATTAGCATCCGGCGTCAGGAGCGGCTTGAGCGTCTCCAGTGTAAAACTCATCTGCTTATTACTCGAACCGACCAGCAGCAGGCGGTTCACCCGGAACCAGTCTCCGTCAATAAACTCCTTTGGAATATACAGCTTTTGCATATTAAACGCGGCCTGCAGGGAATTTGTGGTAAAAACCCCGTCCAGACGCGAAGCATGCTCTTTTTCTGTACTTCCATCCTGACGGTTCCACGCCCTCACAACGTACTCCTCCACATTCGGCGTAAGATTGTCATTTTGGTAATCATTTAATGTACCGACCTTAGCCGCCACAGAATACCCCGCCTGATATGGAATCAGATACCCCCGCATATGCGCCGTCTCAAAAGTATCTGTCCAGGCATGCGCCGGCCTTGAGCCATCACTTGTATAATAATACTCCGTATTGTACTGCGGATTTGTCCTTCCTTCGTTTGGCGTATATACACAGTAATCGATAGGCGTAATCCTGTTCTGCGCATGTTTAATGCTGTCTCCCAGCCCTGTCCCCGGCTGGTTTACGTAAACATAAGGCTTCCCTTTGATGAGCACATCAATATTACTTGCGTTTCCGCTCAATTCTGCTGAATACTTTCTTCCGACTTCTTTTGCATAATCAGAATTTCCGTTCCACTTCTCGGTAACAATCTTAAAGTTCTTTACAAACTGCCATTCTTCGAGCCAAATCTGGTTTACTGCCGCCGCCTCTTCTTCTGTCTGACCTTCTGAAGCATACAGGAAGAAAATCTCATTGAGTGTACCAAGCTGATCTTTTGTAAGCGTTACCGTCCTGGTCTTTGCCGGGTCTGCCTGATAACTTACTACATTTCCCTCTGCGTCTGTAACTTCCGAATATCCTTCCAATTCCAGGATAATCGATGTCATATGAGTAAACACATCATTTTCAAGCTTCAGTCCTGTAGTTAAAAATCCATAATATTTAAATTCTGTATTCGGCTCAATCACCGGAAGCGTATCGGAGAGTACTACTTTGTCAGAAAAGCCCACACGCCCCGCCCAGTCATAGCCGTCAGCCTCTTTCCAGTCATCCAGATTTCCGGTCTGTGAATAGTCATGCGTCAGATTCTGCGCGCCATTCCCGCCATTCGATGTATACCCTGATGTAAAGCAGGAACCACGGTAAAAGCTTACTGCAAACTGATTCTGGTCTGCAAACTTCACATTCGTATCGTCATACTCTGATGTTGCAGCACTATGAACTCCATTCCTCACGTAGTTATTATCACGCACAACTCCCATCACCGCCGAGGATTTCATATCACGGGCAGTTCCGAGGTACTCCGTCCTGACCCAATGCCATCCCAGGCCGGAACCCCATTCTACATGACCTCCCCAGTACTTATTCCAGTATGACCACGAGGATTGAACGCGCCTTCCGCTGGCAGCTCCGGCATCTGTACGCTGCTTTGACCTGCCATTTGTCTTATTTCCTATCGTCAGCGTAGTTTCTGCAGTCAGTTCCGCTTTTCCTGTCTTATAAAGCCGCCCGGTGACCTCAAACGCAGAACGGGTATTGGCGTCATTCTCCCTGTACCACGTCCCGTAATCCGGATCTGCCGCCATAGTTTCCGCCTCATCTTTATACCCCGGCTGATTCACATCCATATTCACCACAATTCCCGTAACCGGGTTTTCCGGGCCATCCAAACTATATGCATATGCATCTGTCCAGAACTCAGCCTCATCATCACTGTAGCCAAGCCCTTTTACCAGATTAATCCTGAAATATTTGTTCCCTGCAGCGTCCGTCTCGACTGCATTTCCCACCCAGTCAGAAGGCTCTATTCTGTGAACAGCGCCATCTTCCCTGGTAACTTCTATCCAGTTAAGATACTCCCTGGTATTTGGATTCACTTTAAGGTAATAGGTATCGAAAATCTGTGACGGAACCGTAATACTGAGATTTACCGTAGCCGCCGTGTTCAGCGATTGGGTGTGCACCCAGCTGTAGTTCTGGTGCTCCTGGCTGCTGTAGGTATTGTAATTTGGCGCGCCTACGGGCAGATTTCCTCCTACATTTAAATATTGCCGAAAGTCTATCCCGAAAGAGCCAATGCCTTTGTAACCGATTTCCAGCTCCGTGTTATCCCCAAACGGAACATTATTCCAGCTGCTGTGGGTCGCCCACTCTTTTCGGATATGCTCCAGGGCATCTGCCTCTGCCGTAAATTTCTCCGTTGCCCCGTCGTTATAAAATGCCGATACCACAGTGTCAAAATACATCTTACTCACATATGACACCGTAGAGTCCTTCGCTTTTACACACCAAAGGTCTCCCTCATCCCGAATTCCATCCAAATAATTTTCACTATGCGTATTCAAGATATCTGTAGTATTTAACGGTGAATCCTCATAGCCGTAAAATTCCACCCTCTGTTCTGTCCGCGTATCTTCCTCTGTCACCTTCATATAGCGACCGCCCAGAATCTCGACCCGCGCAAGATGATTAATCCCAAGCTCCTGAAGCTGTGCCTCATCCAGCACAAGCCCCTCATCTGCCAGTGACAGACGGGTTCCGTCCTCCAAAGCAAATGCGGTAATCGTCCCTTTTGCGTCTGTTACCGGTTTCAGCGCCAATGGCGCGTCCGCACTGTCCACATCCGTAAGCTGTATGCTCCCAATGCTTCGATACTGCGCCAAGAGCTCTTTCTTCACTACAAGCTTCGTCACATGGAAACCTGTATATGCCTCCCCGCTGCCTGAAGATACATGATCTGTAAACCGCACGCCGGCATTATCCTTAATAGGGAGGTCAATCGTGGCGTCTACATCATCCAGCACTGAAAAATAACTATAGCCGGATTCCGCCGGTGAAGAACCATTCTCCATGTTTACCCACATCTTAAAATCCCTGTCATAAGGTACGCCCAGCCTTGTCTGGTTCTTATCCGTCATTGACGTATCACTTACAGCGCTCTCCTTCACATCCGCATACTGAATATGCGAATGCAGAGCCAGATAAGGACGCTGTACATGGAAACGTCCTGTATCGGACGCGCTTTTATTCTCTGTATAATCTGCATCATTCTGTACCAGCGCCGCTGCTGCATCCAGGTTGTCAAACCAATCCGTATTTCCATGCAGTTCTATCTGTGCGCTGTTCCCGTCTGCCTTCGTAGTACCGTAAAAGTCCGTAAACTGCAGACGGATATACCGCAGATAGGTAATCTCCGGAACAGCTGAAAGCGGAATCCGCAGGCTTTTATCCGGCTGGCGGTACGCCTCTAGTTCTTCTGCTGTAAATACCCGGGACGGTTTATCCGGCTTTGCCCCATCCATAGCATCCCAGTTATAAAGCTCAAGAGATTTTATTTCACACGCTTTCTCTGTATCTGCCCCGATTACAATCTCCTCACTCTTAAATCCCTGGACGGCTGTTTTCTTAGTGCATCGGTCAGCTACACTAAGCAAATCAAGATCTGCGTAGCACGGTCCCGCCGGGCTGATAGACGTATTTTCCAGCTGAAAGCCATACCAGACTTCTTCATCATTCATCGTCTCCAAAGTATGGGGAGACGCGCTTCCTCCGTTCTGCTGAACCCCATCCCTTACCCAGTGGGTCGAAGCTGTCACTTTGGGCTCAAAATCTGCCACTTCCATTATAACTTTCTGTGTTTTCCCGAAACTCGCATAAAGATAGTGCTGCGGAAGCAGTCCGCCTGTCGCTTCCAGCTCTCCATGCCAGTCAGGTGTTCCATGAATCTCCACACGGAGGGCGTTATCCTGTTCCGGATCTTCTTCGCTCTGCCCTTTTGCATAAATATTCCCATTTAAATGTGAACAGACCAGCCGCACCTGTCTCACACCCTCTATCTGCGGAAAAGCCGAAACGGGAATACGAACCTCCTTCGTTGCTGCATCCATATATTGCTTTTTTACATCATCCCAGCTGATAGAAGCCTTCGGCGGCTCCGTCCCATAGGGTTCCTGATCCCAGTCGTAAATCCATAGCGCTGTCGGGATAACTGCCTCATCCCAATTCCCTGAAATTATGATTTCTTTTGCCTTAAACCCTCTAAGAGAGGCTGCCTCTCCTGCCGCCGCCTTATTCTCCAGGCTATCCATAGTAAATTCCAGATTTGTATCATCAGCCGCTGACGGGCTTCTGTTCTCTATCACAAAACGGTACCATGCATCCTCCGCCCGATAAGGCACAGTCCCCGTCTTTTCCACCCCATCTCCTTCTTGATAAAATATGTCGCCTGTAATTACCGGATTAATCGCTTTTGCCGTCAATGCCGCAGCATCTCTGGCCGTCTGGTTCGGGACATTCAGCTCCGGATCATAATCTGTCTGCCAAATACCTGTCACGGTACGGCTCTCCGCAAAAGAAGGCACGCCTCGTACCTCAATCCAGCAATCATCCTCTACAGTCACATCCGATTCAAAATAAGAAAACGAGACTTTAATTCCCTGTAAATCCGGTATTTGTGGATTCTTAGGATCTGCTCCTATCCACACATCGTCAGTCAGTACAATATCCCCATCCTGCTGATACGCATCCATAGATTCCTTCGGAAGCACCCACTCTGCTCCCGACGCATCTATAAAAGTAATGGAATTAATGATGGATTTCTCCACTGCCGCCGCATTTATGCGCAGTTCCCTCGCCCGGAAACCACCCCATTTCCCCTTGCTGTCCAGACTCAAAAAATCTCCCTGTGTAGACAAGAGTGCCGGAATCATCTTTGATGCGCTGTCATTTGTCATTACAAACCGATAAGCCGCATTATTCTCATTTAAAGGAACCTGTACGATATCATTATCTATCTCCTCCGGTCCATCTTTCCCATACCGGATACTTTTCGTCACGATTCCCGGTTTCGTGGGTTTTGCATTAATCGTAGCCTTGCTGACCCGGCTGCTCGCATCCTTCTTCTGATAGCCTGGATTCCCGCCTAATTCTACCAGGCTCTCATAGTATGTCCACTGCTGATAGTTAATTTGCAGCTGGTTTTCATACTTTATAGCCTGCATGGGATATCCTTTTACCTCAATTCTGCCATCGAAGCTCTTTCCAGGCCCAATACGGTGCTTAAAGTTCCAGCGGATACGTCCTGTGAAAGAGGTTCCTTTATTTGCTTCAAGGTATGCCTCCATCTCTTCCTGCATGGTAATGGTATAGCTCCTGCTACCGTCTGCCTCTTCCTCCACGCCCTGACGAGTGCCGCAAGGAACCCAGGAAAGCGTCCCCCCTTTCCCTTCTACCTCCAATTCCAGCAGATTCCTGCCCTCTTCACCTTCACAGAACCAGTCCTCCAGTTCTTCTTCCTCTCCCAGATAAATCTTAATCTCTTCCAGCCTGAAATGCTGCGGGAGAGTATCCAGTGCATAAGAATCAAAAATCGGCACATTCCCTTTATTCGCAAACCCTTCCAGAAAATACGATGAAAGCTCGCCTACGCCGGCTTCGATAGACGACACCTGCGCGCCTGAATCATTCTGTACATATTTCCGCTGCTCTACTGTTATTTTGCGCTGGTCAAACGGAGTATTGTTATTAAACTGCTGGCTCCAGGAATACCCCTTCCCGCCAAAAAATATTGTCGGACGCAGAACGCTTAGATTATTCAAGTCACTCTCAAAGTTGTTTGGATACGGTATCGCTATATAATACACCTTCTGTGAAATGTGCCCGGGTGTTGTATCATGAGGAGAGTACAGAGCCTCATGTTCACGCGGAATATTAATCGTCCCCGCCGTAGGATAATAATACGGAATCAGCGGCTCTTTAATATTGGAAAATGTCTCCAAATCCCACTCTGCCAGCTCCTCAGCCGGAATATCCGTCACATCCCAGCAAAGCACACCGCCCTCGCCAGGCTTTCCTGAATATGGATATTCTCTCGCTTCAAGGTCAAACTCTGTATTTTTCGTAAGTTCACCCGTAACCGGATCATAACGCCAGGCCATCATATCAGCCTGAAGAACACCATGAACACCGCCGTTTACCGTGCTGCTCTGTACTGTAAAGTTAATGTCATAGCCATCCAGATAACTTTCTGCCTTTTCCGAAATGTTCTGTATAACTATTTTATAAGTCATATAGTTATACTGATCCCACATAGGCGGATGCGTCAACGCTTCTATAGAAGCTGTCCAGTTCAAGTTACTGTTGATAAACGCAATAGAGTTGTAATTTCCCTGTTCACTGTCCGGATTCCCACCCACTTCAATCTTCTGATATCCCGATGTCACGTTACCAAAAGCATCGCGGTATGTTGTGTAAGACATTCCTGCCTCTACGGAGGCGCTGGCGTTTTCCGGTACATCCCCGAAATATTTGGATTCCAACTGTACAACGGCATCTGTCGTTCCATGCCAGATGCTGGCTGCTTTCACCATCTGAATATCCACAATACCTGAAAAGGTAAAGGGCTGGTACTCATTCAGCGGCACTCCTTTCCAGCTTGACGCACCGTCAGGCGGAGCCATAATTTCCCCGCTCTGTGTATAGATCACAGTATTTTCTGTACCTACGCCATACCAGTTAGACGATGGCATATCCCGTACCAGGGTACGGATACTGCGGTCTGCTGCCGTATAATCTTCCGGTATCTCATATGTAGTATTCAGGTTGCCTGCTTCATCGTAGACAAGAAACGGAGACGCCAGAGTTATCAGCATTCCCTGGGATTCTCCCGATGTATATCCCGGTTTCAAATTCAGGTTATATACTGCCGTTCCTGAATTCTTCAGCATATACGCCGGCTGCCCCGGCGTCACCTGATCTGCCCCGGTAACCCCGCTAAATGTCATCTTGTATGCCGGCAGGTTTGTTTCTGCCGCCTTCACCGGCGCAGAGCTGTAAGGCAGCCCAGACAATATGCAGGCCACTGCCAGCAGCCAGCACAAAAATCTCCTTGCAACGTCACTAATCCTGTTTTCTGTTTCTTTTTCCATCATAAAACATCCCCCAAAACTAAATGCCAAGTTACAACACGTACTCATCCAAGTATTTAATATCCGCTTGATATTACTTAATACTTACTTAATAACTACATATCAAGTATATGCTTATCCCCTTTTACTGTCAACAATGAGGTGTATAAATTTTTCAATTGATTTCTTATTAATTTCGTTAATTTTCTTCCTTTGTCCAAAAAAGGAAAACCAACGCAGAATACAGGGCTAACATGTAAAAAAACTGCCGCACAATGCCATCATTGTGCGGCAGTTTATCAACCGTCCCTTTTGCGCTTCAATCACTTGTGCTTATTTCGCATACTTAATCTCATATGCACCATTAACAGAAGGTCTCTTATTCACACGATGGACTTTGATGTAGTAAGTTCCTTTTGGAAGGTTTTTACGTGTCGTAGTCTGGAATGTAACCTTACCCTTCTGATTCTTCGCCCAGACCGATGACGTACCTTTAATCCCTGCTGTCTTCTTACTTGGAATAAGATCAATATAAATATTGTCATTCGAGTATACTTTGTAATTTAATGTAATCTTTGCGCTTTTCTTTAAAGTAATCTTATACCAGTCAGCTTTTTTCCCTGATTCTCCGAGTCCGACAACGCCTGTAATTGTCTTTTTCTTTTTCAGAGAAACTGCTTTTTTCTGAGTGCCCCCGCTCTTCTCCGGATAGTCCTGTTTCGCTATCTTAATCATGAAAGCTTCTGCGTTCTGCACCCGAATCTGATAAGTCCCCTTATTTACACCAAACGCCGCTATGCGGGAATTTACAGCATCTACATAGCCCGCAGCCAGCACTTTCCCTTTTGCATCGCACAGCGCAATATTCATTCCCATATTAACGCCAGTCATGGTTTGCGCATAACCGCTGATACCGATATAAGCCGGTTTCTTTAGCTGAAATTTATAATAATGCGTAATCGTCCCATCCTGATCAAGATTTACCTTCTCCTCACCAATGGCAATCGTCTCCACTTTATCCGCCGCCAGTGTTGTCATACCAAGCAACAGCGCCATCATACATACAGCTGCCGCCATCCCTAAAAGTTTCCTAAATACATTGCTCTTCTTCATTTACGGTTCTCCCTTCCTTTTTTTAGAAAAACTTAATTTCCAAGATATTTTATCACAAACATCCGGTACTGGCAACTGCAATTTTGTCCACCTCTATTCAAAGATTTTCCTTTTCACAAAAAAATCCCGCAGAATCTGTGTTCTGCGGGATTTTGGTACTTTTCTTTAAACTCTGGAAAGGTAATCGCCTGTCCGGGTGTCGATTTTCAGCTTATCGCCTGTCTCTACAAACAGCGGCACATAAACAATTGCGCCTGTCTCTACTGTCGCAGGTTTTGTCGCGCCCTGTGCAGTATCGCCTTTGAAGCCCGGCTCTGTATCCGTAACTTCCAGCTCTACAAACAAAGGAGGCTCCACTGTGAATACGTTACCATTGTAAGAACATACTTTCACAGTTTCATTTTCCTTAACAAACTTCAGTGCGTCGCCAATTACTTCATCGTTCAGCGCAATCTGCTCATAGGATTCCATATTCATGAAATGGAATAAATCCCCGTCGCTGTACAGATACTGCATCTCCACTCTGTCGATACGCGCCTGCGGAAATTTCTCCGTCGGCCGGAACGTCTTTTCCACCACGCCGCCGTTGATAATGTTTTTCAGCTTTGTGCGGACGAACGCAGCGCCCTTTCCCGGCTTTACATGCTGGAACTCGAGAATCTGCATAACGTTCCCGTCTATCTCCAATGTGATTCCATTCTTAAAATCTCCTGCTGATATCATTTGATATTCCTCCTGTATTTCTCTATTCCCATAATTACAAATCATTCTATAATAAAATCCTGCATTTTTCAACCATTTTTTACAGTTCTATCAATTCTTTTGGCGAATGGGTGAAATTTTCGCAGCCTCCGGCCGTGATTCGAACCAAATCTTCAATCCTTACGCCCCCGAAGCCCGGCAGGTAAATTCCGGGTTCCACCGTCTCAACCATATTTTCAATGAGTACCTCATGGCATTTCGCTGACAGTCTCGGCTCCTCATGGATAAACAGCCCTACGCCGTGTCCCAGACCATGCCCGAAATACTCTCCATACCCTGCTTCTTCAATAACCGTGCGCGCCGCGGCATCCGCCTGACATCCTGTTATCCCGGCTTTTATCTCCCGGAGCGCAGCCTGCTGCGCCTGCAGTACTACGCCGTAAATTTCCTTCTGCCTAGCGCTGGCCGCCCCCACCACGACTGTCCGGGTCATATCTGAGCAATACCCTCCATACACGCACCCGAAATCCATCGTGACAAAGTCCCCGTATTCGATGGGTTTATCAGAGGGAATCGCATGAGGCATGGCTGAATGGACTCCCGAAGCAACAATTGTATCAAAACTGTTCCTTTCAGCCCCCATTTCCTTCATATAATAGTCGATTTTCGCGGCAATCCGGCGTTCCGTCACACCGGGACGGATATCCTTCAGAATCCGTGCAAACGCCCGGTCTCCAATAGCTTCTGCTTTCTGAATCAAAGCAAGTTCTCTTTCCGTTTTCACTTCCCTGAGCGAATTCAGCAAGTCCCCTGCCGGCTTCCATTCAACTCCGGCACAATGCTCTTTCAACTCCAGCACATCCGCATAAATCAAATGCTTATCCTCAAACAACAGGCGCTTTACAGCCGCCTGCCCTAAAAGCTCTGCCAGGATTTCCTTATACCCCCGGCCGCTTTTGATTTCCATCACCTCAAACCCCGGCGCTTCCTCTTTTGCCTGTGTAGTGTAACGAGAGTCTGTCAGGAGCACCTTCCTCTCCGGCGTCAGAAGTAAATATCCGTCCGTTCCCCGGAATCCGCTCAGATACCGCATATTGTATCCATTAGACACCAGCACCGCATCTGCGGAAATTTCCTGTTTCCATATTCTATCCGGCATACCTGGCAATCTCCTTTACAATCTCCGCAAAATCTTTCCCATCAGTGACCACCCGGACGTCAGCCAGCCCGTCATATATTTCTTCCCTGGCGTCCATCAGCTCCCTGATACGCCTTTTCAGTTCTCCGCCCTGCAGCATCGGTCTGGTATCATCCCCCTGCAGGCGCGCTGCCAGCGTATCCGGCTGCGCCATGAGATACACTACCGTCCCCAGCTGCTTTAAGTATTTCTGGTTCACCGGGCGCACCGGAAGCCCGCCGCCCACTGCGATGATCTGCCTCTCCTCCGACCGCAGGAGCTGCCTAAGTACCAAAGTTTCCAGTTCCCTGAAATACTCTTCCCCGGATTCACGGAAAATATCACTGATTTTCCGCCCCTCCTGTTCTTCTATCAGCACGTCTGTGTCTACAAACGGCTCATGTAATGCATCTGCCAGAGCTTTTCCCACGCTGCTCTTTCCGCACCCCATAAACCCAATCAATATCACATGATTCATTTTTCACTGTTCCTCTGTTTCTCATAAAAATACAGCACGACTTTTTCCAGATACCGTTTCAGTACAATCTGAATTTCCTCTTTCGGATGGATAGGCTTCACCAGAACCGCATGCATCCCCGCCCGTTTTGCTCCATATACATCTGTAAAGAGCTGATCCCCTACAAACAGCGCATTTTCCTTTGTGCATCCCATCAAATCCATCGCTTTCTGATAACTCTTCACCCCGGGCTTATGGGCATTTTCTATGAACTGCGCCCCCACTGCCCCCGCAAAAGGCTCTACCCGCGGAAGCTTATTGTTGGAAATCAGACATACTGCCATCCCAAGCTCCCTAAGCCTGGCAAACAGACCTATGGCACGCTCATCTGCCGGAGCGTCATGGGGCACCAGCGTATTATCAATATCAAACAATACGCCTCGGTAACCCTTGTCCCGCATCTCTTCAAAGTCAATGCTATAGGCAGAATCCCAATATTCATCGGGATAAAAACGTTCTAACATGATTACCTCTCTATTCTTCTAAAAACTTCAGCATCTCGTCATATCTCCGCTCCATCTCCTCATATCCGTGACGATGAAATACCTTGATTGCTTCCGTATCCGATTCCGTCCGGGAAATCGTGGGAACCTGCGGACGGATAACAAAAACTTTTCCTTCATCCTCCCATTTCTCCACCAAATCCAGCGTACGGTTATAGTTTAACGGACGCAGACTGGAACACTTCGCCATTTCCGGATATTTTCGGAACGCCGCCTGATAAAGCGCGGCAGATTTCTTCGACACCTTTTTCCGGTATCCCCTCTCCCGTGTAAGAATCAGGACATTTTTCCGATTCCCCTCCCGCATAGAATGGAGCAGCGGAATCGAATCCGCCATCCCTCCGTCCAGATAAGGCACTCCGTCCACCACTGTCTTAGGCGCCGCCAGAGGAATACTGCTCGAAGCCCGCGCCAGCAGCATCAGTCTCTCCTCATCCTCCCTTTCAGTCAGGTACTCCGCCTCCCCGGTCAGACAGTTCGTCACTGTAATTTCCAGCTCCATAGGCGAAGCAAAAAAAGCCCCAAAATCAAAAGGATGATTCTCCCTGGGGTCTCTGTCATAAATCAAATCCATGTCAAACAGGCTCCCCGTCCGGATTGCTTTCTTCAAGTCAATCAGCTTCTCCTCATCGTCTCCTTCCCGTACCGTACATTCCAGCATCCTGCCTTTCTGCCCCGCCACGAAATTCAGTCCATTGCTCGCACCCGCAGATACTCCAATCACTTTTTCTATCATAAACTTTTGGTCCAGCAAAAAATCCAGCGCGCCCGCAGTAAAGACGCCGCGGATGGCTCCGCCTTCTAAAATCATCGCTCCCTGGTACATAATTCCACCTTCCTCACTATTTAATCCTGTCTGTATGTACTTAGGAATTCCGCCAGCTTATCTGTAGCATTTTTCAGTTCTTCCAGGCAGGGCAGATACACAATCCTGAAATGATCGGGGGTTGATAAATTAAACCCTCCTCCATGAACCAGCAGAACTTGCTGCGCTTTCAGAAAATCCAGGCAGAACTGTTCATCATTCCGGATATGGAACCGCTCTGTATCAATTTTCGGAAAAATATAAAATGCCGCCTCAGGTTTCGTTGCCGTGATTCCCGGGATATCATTGAGCGCCTTGTAAATAAACTCCCGCTGCTCATAAATCCTCCCGCCCGGCAGTATCATCTCATCCGGCGTATCTACATCACGCAATGCCGTCTCTACAATCGCCTGGGAAGGCACATTTGAGCAAAGCCTCATAGAAGAAAGCATATTCAGCCCTTCTATATATCCCTTTGCTTTTTCTTTCGCGCCGCTCAGGCACATCCATCCCATCCGATATCCCGCTATCTTATGCGATTTTGAAAGTCCGTTCATAGTAATGCAGAACACATCCGGCGCAAGAGAAGCGATGGATACATGCTCTTTCCCATCCATCACCAGGCGGTCATAAATCTCATCCGCAAAAATAATCAGCTCATGCTCCCTTGCAATCTCCACAATCTGTTCTAAAATCTCCCTGGGATACAGCGCCCCTGTAGGATTGTTCGGATTAATCACCACGATTCCCTTTGTGCGGGAGGTAATCTTACTGCGGATATCCCGCAAGTCCGGATACCAGTTGGACTTTTCATCACAGATATAATGTACGGGCTTCCCTCCCGCGAGGTTCGCCGCTCCTGTCCAGAGAGGATAATCCGGCGAAGGCATCAGAATCTCATCACCGTTATTCAACAGACCCTGCATCACCATCACAATCAACTCGCTCACGCCGTTTCCCGTATAAATGTCATTGACACCCACACCCGGTATATTTTTCTTCCGGCAATAATTCTGAATGGCGCGTCTCGCTGAAAGAAGCCCCTTGGAATCAGAATAACCCTCTGTATTCCTCAGATTATCCGCCATAGTCTGTACAATCGTATCCTGCGCCCGGAATCCAAAGGGCGCGGGGTTGCCGATATTCAATTTCAAAATAGAAATCCCATCCTCTTCCATGCGCGCCGCTTCATCAACCACCGGGCCGCGGACATCGTAGCACACATTGTCCAGCTTGGTCGATTTCTCAAAAGTTCTCATACTGTCATCCCCCTTCCGTTCTCCCTAGTATATACCATTCTTTCCCATCCCACAATCAGAAAATGAAATTTCCGGTACTTGCCGAAAACGGTGAAACTGTCAAATTGCGGTCTGTAGGTGAGTTCATCGCTTCCCCCATACAGCTACGGAACCGATAGTATCCATACCTACTCCGGACGCTGGGGTACCTGCCATATATCCCACACTGACGGGGACAACGCGTCGGTGAGCTAACCGTCGGAGAAACACGCAGCGCGTGTTTCTCTGCCGCGGTGGTCGCCGAGTGGGCATGCAAGCCTGCCCGTTCGGCTCGTCACTCGCGCAAACTACAACTAAATACGCTCAGGAGAGCCTTCGCGCATAAGTTTCCGTAAATCGTGGATCTCACCTCTGCTAAGGGCGTCCCCCAAATGTCAGCTTAGGGATATATGGCAGGCGCCCCGGCTGTGTGACGGCTGGCGCTACGTACCGCGTGTGGCTGCGTGGACTTTCCTGATACATGCCGTGGTAAACGGGACTTCGTATGCGCTTAACCGCGTAATGTGTCGGCCAGACGCATGGTGGTTTTGCATGAGCGGCTTCATGAACTGGCGGCTGTGCAAGACGTCATGGCTCTGTGTACCATCACGTTATTGTATGCAAATGCTGCTTCACCAGTCAGTATCATTAACCGTAGCAGACGGTTCGCACAAGCCGCATATGCCTGGTGCGTAGAGCGAAACAGTGTAACCATGTTTTACGACATTTGCTGCACACACCGGGAACGCTAACGGGGTTTTCAGCGCGCGCGTTCCGTGCACTGAAAGTCGCCAGCAGTTTTACCACAACCGGAACAGTCCGTGTAGCTGTACAGTCCCGTAACGCCAGCCGTCCGTAGTTTCGCCATAGCCAGAACAGTTCTCACAGCCGTACAGTTCTCACAACGCCAGCCACCGTCCAGCCGGGAAGCCTGCCGCATATCCCTAAGCGGACACTCAGGAGACGCTTTTAGCAGAGGTGAAATCCACAGCTTACGGAAACTTAATGCGCGAAGGCTTTCCTGAGCGTATTTAGTTGTAGTTAGCTGTTAGTTCACCGGCGCGTTGTCTCCGTCCGTGTGGGATATGCGGCAGGCTTCCCGGCGTACGGCGTAAACATGGGGACTATCGGTTCCGTGACTGTCCGGAGTAAGCACTGAAACTATCGGTTCCATAACTGTATGGTGTAAGCGGCAATCTCACAGACAAACCGCAATTTGCACCCCGGCTTTACCCTTTCATCTTCGGCTGGAACACAAGGCTCGCCAGATAACTAAACACCAGCGCCGCGGATATCCCTACTGCGCTTGCAGTAAATCCTCCCATATAGATTCCCATGAAACCGTCTTTATCAATGGCTTCTTTTACACCCTGCCAGAGCACATTCCCAAATCCAAGCAGCGGCACGCTGGCTCCGGCCCCGGCGAACTCTTTGAAGGGTTCATACAGTCCCAGCGCGCCAAGAACCGCTCCGCCGCACACGAGGATCACCATAATTCTCCCCGGCATCAGCTTTGTCTTTTCCATTAAAACCTGCACAAGCGCACAGATTGCACCTCCTACAAGAAACGCATAAATATAATCCATCTTTTTCCTCCTAGCAATGTTCTATCACTACGCCATGAGCGATTCCCGGTACGCTCTGCCCCTCGTTAAAGCTGACCGTAGACAGCAATGCGCCTGTAGGGACAAAAAGCACCCGTTTCCAGCTTCCTTTTTCTATTTTGGGTAATATCATGGATGCCAGCGTTACTGCGGAACATCCGCAGCCGCTCCCTCCGGCATGGGTATCCTGGGTTTCCCGGTCAAAGATTTCGATGCCGCAGTCCATATGGACGTCGCTGATATCAAATCCCTTTTCTTTCAGCAAATCTATGAGTATCCGCTGTCCCACATACCCCAGATCGCCTGTGATGATTTTGTCATAAGCGTCCGGCTGGCGATTGAAATCCATCAGATTCTGGTAAATCGTGTCACAAGCTGCCGGAGCCATACATGCCCCCATGTTCATAGAATCTTTTACTCCATAGTCTACAACTTTTCCCGGAGTGACCCCGGTGATTCTGGCATGTCCGCCTTTTACTGCCAGAACGAACGCCCCGCTCCCTGTGACTGTCCACGTTGCCGCCAGGGGACGCTGATTTCCATAATCCAGAGGAAAACGAAACTGTTTCTCCGCACTGGCAAAATGGCTGGAGGTAACTGCCGCCACATGGTCTGCATATCCGGCATTTACCGCCATAGCCCCAAGCGCCAGGGATTCCCCGCAGGTAGAACACGCCCCGTAAAGCCCGAACATGGGAATGTTTGTATCCATTACTCCAAAAGAAGTGGCGATAAGCTGCCCCAGCAAATCCCCTCCGAACAGATACCGTATTTCCGAAGGCAAAAGTTTCACTTTTCCCAGAGCTGTCTGCAGCGCTTCTTTCTGCAGTGTACTCTCTGCCTTTTCCCACGAATCCTCCCCGAACATAGCGTCCTCACATATCAAATCAAACTTGTGTCCCAGGGGCCCTTCCCCTTCTTTCTTCCCTACCACCGAAGCCGCACTGATGATATGCGGCGCGCGTTCAAACTGTATGCTTTGCTGTCCTGTCATCTGGCTCATTTTCTCCGCACCTTTCTCATTGTGATACTTTTTGTGTAGTATTTCCGTTTTTTTCAAAAAAATACCTCACAGGAAATTGTGAGGTATCTGCCGTTTCCGGCTGGTAACTATTCAAATCTTTTATAAAATGTGCTAATTCAAAGCATTATAAACCATACGTGAAATCTCTGCTATACAGTTGTAAGCCCTGCCCGGATTGTTGGTGTTGCTAAATACACATATGATATATGTTGTCTTTTTTCCATATACGATTGCCACGTCATTTTGGATCGTCCCATCTTCCCCTGTCTTATTTGCTACCTGGATCCCGTATGGAACACCTCGGGGAATTTTCGTCCGTATTGTCTGCCTTTTCAGGTAATTCAGCATTTTCTGCGAAGCAGCTCTGGAAACCATTTTCCCGCGGTATATCTTTTCCAAAAGCATCCCGCAGTCTGCCGCGCTGGTTTTATTTCCTTTTGGCCCGCTTTCGTCCCCCACGCCGCAAGGTCTGTATTGCTGTGTCTTTTTATATCCGTTCGCCTTGCAGAATTTATTAACCGTCCCTTTTCCCAGATATTTATAAAACAAGGTATTAAACGCGTCGTTGCTGCTAACTGTAATCATACTGTTAATCAGGGATTCTATAGATGAGTTCATCGCAAGTTTTCCCTTTTTTGCCTTATCATATGCCGCCGCCATAGCATACAGCTTAATCGTACTGGCAGAGAAAAAGGATTTCTTATTGATAGTGAAGCTCTTCTTCGTTTTTAAATCCTTCACATACACTGACCATGCCGTAGAAGCCTTCTGCCCATTTGCTGAAATCGGGCAGCTGCTCTTTATGTACTTCGACACTTTCTTCTCAAGTCTCTCCATTTTAACCGTGGCACTTGATTTTCTGACTTTTTTCGCCGCCTGGGAAGTCATCGGCGCCTGGAGAGCCAAAATCGCCAGCAGCACAAAAATCAACGTTTTTACTTTCCATTTCATTATCTTCACGCCCCTTTCCTGGTATGATATAGGTTCCAAAGCCATGCTTTTTCATTCAAGCATGAAACGCATGACCTTTGAACCCTGGTATCATGTAAATTATAACATTTTCTATATGATATCTCAATCTTTTTAACAGTTGTCCCTCCCGAAAAATTATGCTATACTTTTTTCATTATTGAATACGAGGAGCTTATCATGTTAGTATCTGTTGTTATCCCCTGCTATAATTCTCAGGATTCCATCCGCAAAGTGGTAGAACTGACCATAGCAGAATTTCAAAAAATGCCGCAGTACACTTATGAATTTATTCTGGTGAATGATTACTCCAAAGACGGCACTTTCATAAAAATTAAAGAGCTTTCCGAACAGTATCCCTGCGTCCGGGGCATCAACCTAGCGCGGAATTTCGGACAGCACAATGCGCTGATGGCAGCGCTGAACTATACAGACGGTGATTTTATTGTGGGAATGGATGACGATCTCCAGACGCACCCTTCCCAGATGTACAAGCTGCTGGACAAAATTCAGGAGGGGTATGACCTTGTTTATGGCAATTATGCCAAACGCAAAAATCCCTTCCTGAAAAATCTTTCCAGCAAGTTCAACAAAGTGACATCCCGTATCCTGCTGGGACGCCCCAAGAACATCGTATCCAGCAATTACTGGGTAATCACACGTCTGGTGCGGGATGAAGTTGTCAAGTATACCAACTACAATCCTTACATAGACGCTATTTTCTACCGGGTCACCAGCAATATTGCCGATGTAACGATTGAGCATCACCAACGGGAACAAGGTTCTTCCAATTATACATTCCGCAAACTGGTACGGCTCTGGATGGCATACTGGAATTTCTCTGTAATTCCGCTCAGGATTTCTTCTCTGCTTGGCTCTCTTTTTGCATTCGGGGGCTTCATAGGGTTCGTAGCAATCTTAATCCGCCAGCTCATCGCTCCCAGTTCCCAGATGGGATGGGCTTCGATTATGTGCGCCATGCTCTTGTTCTTCGGCTTTGTCCTGCTGGTGCTGGGAATCATCGGCGAATACCTGGGAAAAATTATGCTTTGTATAAACAATACTCCCCAATATATCATACGGGAAACTGTAAATATCACTGATAAAGGCAAGGAGGACACCGATGCGTAAGCTGTTGGTTCTGGGCGCCGGCGTCTACCAGGCTCCCCTGATAAAAAAAGCAAAAGAATTAGGGCTATACACAATTGCCGCCAGCTATGCCGGAAATTACCCGGGACTTGCCCTGGCAGATGAAGTGTGGGCGGTAGATACAACAGATGCGCAGCAACTCACCGCACTGTCCAGAGAAGCGCATATTTCAGGTGTATGTACTTCCGGCACCGACGTGGCAATTATCTCTTTGGGAACCATCTGCGAAGAACTGGGACTCCCAGGCGTTTCTTTAACCTGCGCCCGGACAGTTACGGACAAATCTCTGATGAAACGTACTTTTCTGGACAGCGGGGTTTCTACTCCGGAAGCTTTTCCGGCTGCTTCCCTGGAAGAAGCCCGGGATATTTTCCAAAAGCTTTCTTCACCTGTCGTCGTAAAAGCAGTAGACAGCTCCGGAAGCCGGGGAATTACCCGGGTAAATTCCGAAAAAGAGCTTCCTGCAGCCTGGCAGGCAGCCAAAAATGTTACAAAAAAAGATTATGTGCTGGTAGAGCATTTCATAGAAGCAGAAGAAATTGGCGTAGACGGTTTTATCTCAGACGGAAAAATCCGTTTTTTACTTCCTCATGGGAAATTTACCCACACTGCGGGCGGCGTCACGCTTCCTGAAGGGCACTGCTTCCCTTACTTCTGCACCCCTGAACTGGAATGCGAAATCCTGCTCCAGATGGAACATGCCATTACCGCCGTCGGCATGGATAACTGCGCGGTAAATGCCGATGTCCTGATACGGGACGGACATGCCTATATTCTGGAGGTTGGCGCAAGAGCCGGCGCAACCTGCATCCCGGAATTAATTTCCACTTACTGCGGTTTTGACTATTACAAGCAGATGATTTGCCAGGCTCTTGGCGAACCGCCTGATTTCACCATGAAACGTCCGCGTCCCTGCATGGCAAAACTGCTGTTTTCCCGCTGCGACGGAGTCTTGACAGATATTGATGAATCCCGGCTTGACGAGCTTCGCCGCCGCTGCATCGCGCTCTCCCTTGACTATCCCGTGGGGACGCATGTGGAAAAGGTAGAAAACGGAACAAGCCGCATCGGGCATGTCATCTTAGAAACGGCAGATGAACAGGAACTTGACGAAATGATGTCCCACGTACGGCAGACAATAAAAGTGAACGGAGTTGACCTCGAAACCTTATGGAACGAATGAAAAATTACATGCAGCTTCATCTGAATATCCTGCTATTTTCACTGACAGGCATCTTCTCCAAACTTGCCTCCATACAGTACGGCAAATATGGTCTTTCCGGGCGGATGTTTTATCTTTTCCTGTTTCTGATGATAGCAAACTGTGGAATTTACGCCCTTGCCTGGCAAAAAATCATAAAGAAATTCGAGCTTTCCACAGCATACGCCCACCGCAGCGTATATCTAATCTGGGCGCAGCTCTGGGCCGTGCTGATTTTCAAAGAATCCTTGTCCTGGAATAATCTTTTTGGAATGCTTATAGTTTTAATCGGAGTATTGGTGGTACAGAAAAATGAGTAGAATATTTATGCTATTGATGTTTGTGGGAACCTTCTTTTCCGCATCTTCACAGATTTTACTAAAACAAAGCGCAAACATAGAACATAAAAGTGGAATTTACGAATATCTGAACTGGCGTGTTATCACAGCCTATTTCATCTTTTTTGGAGTGCTGCTTTTGAACACTTATGCCTACACCCAGGTACCGTACAAATACGGCTCCATCATCGACACTTTCACTTACGTGTTCGTACTGCTTCTCTCCCGTTTCCTGTTGGGTGAGAAAATCACGAAGGGAAAACTTGCAGGAAACCTTATTATCATTGCAGGAATCTTAATATACTCCCTGTAATCCCAAACACAGAATACGTGCGTAAAAAGCCCCGCAGAAAACCATGTTCTCCGCGGGACTTTTCTATACCAGAAAATCCTTCAGCCGTTTACTCCTCGAAGGATGCCTCAGTTTTCTCAGGGCTTTCGCCTCTATCTGACGGATACGCTCCCTTGTCACGTTAAACTCTTTCCCCACTTCTTCCAGTGTACGCGCACGCCCATCCTGCAGTCCAAAACGCAGCCGTACCACCTGGCGCTCCCTGTCAGTAAGAGACTCCAGAGCGTTGCCCAGCTCTTCCTTTAACATGGAAAACGCTGCAGAATCTGCCGGTGAAAGCGCAGAATCATCCTCGATGAAATCTCCAAGATGGCTGTCATCTTCCTCACCAATCGGGGTATCCAGAGATACCGGATCCCGGGAAATCTTCAGCACTTCACGCACACGCGATACCGGAACATTTAATCTCGCTGCCACTTCTTCCGGGGTCGGTTCTCTGCCAAATTCCTGTAAAAGCGTTCTCGTCATACGCAGGGTCTTATTAATCGTTTCCACCATATGTACCGGGACACGGATGGTTCTTCCTGTATCCGCAATGCCTCTTGTAATCGCCTGGCGAATCCACCAGGTCGCATAGGTGCTGAATTTATAGCCTTTGGTATAGTCGAATTTATCAACCGCTTTCATCAGCCCCATGTTCCCCTCCTGAATCAAATCCAGGAACGGCATACCACGGCCTACATATTTTTTCGCAATACTGACTACAAGGCGCAGATTTGCTTCTGTCAAGGCTTTCTTTGCCTCTTCGCTGCCTTCTTCCACGCGCTTTGCCAAATCTACTTCCTGTTCTGTGGTAAGCAGCGGCACATTTCCTATTTCTTTTAAATACATACGCACGGGGTCTTCGGTACTGACCCCCTCCAGCACATCAACATCATCAATCAGCTCTACTTCTTCTTCCTCTACGAGAAGGACGTCATCATCATTATCAATGAGCAAGTCTTCCCCGCCATTTTCCTTCACGCCATTTTGCATGATATCTATATTGTGCTTTTCCAGAAACTCCAGAATGAGATCCATCTTCTCCTCGTCCAGTTCCATCCCGGCAAAGGCGTCGTTAATCTCACTATACTCCAGTATATTTTTCTTCTGTTTCGCCTTGTCCATTAAGGCCAGCAGTGTTTTAGTAAATTGTTCTTCCTGCATCTGATCCATAAACTTTCTCCTATCAAACCTTCGCTTTCTGCTTCCACACTCTCGGAATTTCACGGTTCTCCGATATGTTACAGTTCAGCTTACCATTTTTGACAAGAGCTGTCAACTTATGTATTCAGAGATTTTTCAAAATACGTCTGGAAAATACAAGAAACGCCCCCAGGAAAATGAAAATGTCCCCAAGATTAAACACGATTCTACGCAATCTTTCATATTTCGCGCAAAAACTGAAATAATCCACCACGTAATGACGCTTTATCCTGTCGAATACATTACTTAACGCTCCACCAAGAACAAATGCCAAGGCGGCCTTGTATACATATTCCCCTTTTCTCCTCAGCAGCGCGGCAAATACAACAGCTGTCCCAATCGTAATTCCGACGGAAATCCCAGCCACAAATTGCCGTTTTCCTTCCATAAAGTTCAACATAGCTCCCCGGTTATGGGATTTCTGGAGCAGAATGCGCCCACCCCAGATTTCCTGTCCGTAATCGTCCGGTTTCTTCTCTATCCACCATTTTAAAAAGCAATCCGCTGCAAAAATCCCGCTCATGATGAAAAGGTAAATCATCTTATCCCTCCAATGCCGGTACTCCCCGCATTTGAATCCGCGGTGCGCCTTTTCCCTCTATATACTCTTTTGTAATCGTGACACTCCCTATATTGTCATCCTTTGGAATCTCATACATAATGTCCAGCATAAACTCTTCGATAATCGCCCGTAATGCCCTGGCGCCGGTATCCTTCTCCCGTGCTTTTCTGGCAATTTCTTTTAACGCGCCATCTTCAAAGCTCAATTTCACCTCGTCCAGCTCCAGCAGCTTCTGGTACTGCTTCAAAATGGCATTCCTCGGCTCCCTGAGAATCTTCACCAGCATCTCCTCTGTCAACTCCTGCAGTGTAAAAATAACTGGCAGCCTCCCGATAAACTCCGGAATCATTCCGAACTTCCGAATATCCTCTACAGATACCTTTTCCAAAAGCGCAGGGTCATCGTCATATTTATCTTTCAAATCCGCCTTGAATCCTACGGACGCCTGTTTGTTCAGCCTTTCTTTTATAATATCTTCCAATCCGGGAAATGCTCCGCCGCAGATAAACAATATGTTTTTTGTATCCACAGTAGCCATAGGTACCATAGCATTCTTGCTGGCTGCCCCTACAGGCACTTCCACTTCACTTCCCTCCAAAAGCTTCAGCATTCCCTGCTGCACCGACTCGCCGCTCACATCCCTTTGGTTCGCATTTCTTTTCTTTGCAAGCTTATCAATTTCATCAATAAAAATAATTCCCTGCTCTGCTTTCTCCACGTCATTCCCCGCGGCAGCCAGCAATTTGGACACTACGCTCTCAATATCATCGCCAATATACCCGGCCTCCGTCAGAGATGTAGCATCTGCGATCGCCAGTGGCACATCCAAAAGCCGCGCCAGCGTCTTTACCAGATAGGTTTTCCCGCTTCCGGTAGGTCCTATCATCAGCATATTCGACTTCTCAATCTCAATACTGTCCACCGTATCCGTCGCAACTCTTTTATAATGATTGTACACTGCAACAGAAATCACTTTTTTCGCGTGTTCCTGCCCGATGACATAGTCATCCAGGCTTTCTTTAATCCTGTGAGGCGCCGGAATCGCTTTGATATCCAGAACTTTCTTCGGCTCCTCTTCTTCCTTCTTCTTTTTCTTCTTAACCTTCTGCTTTTTGGGAACCTGATTTGCCAAATCCCCTAAATTTATCATGCCAATATTCGGCATATTGGGAATCTTTGACCAGTCAATATTTGCATACGGCGACTGGCCTCCTCCCATAGAATCAAAAGCTTTCTGCATGCATTCCGCACAAATATGAATGTTTTCTGCAATGCGTATCATTCCCCCGGCTCTGCTCTCCGGACGGCGGCACATAAAACAGACGTCCTCGAACTCATCCTGCTCTCCCTCCTCTTCCATATCTGCCACTTCTTCTATAATTTCATCATCTATTTTCTTATCATCCGACATGTCGCTACTCCTTTTCCCCTCTTACGGGCTATGCTCATAAATACAGGATATTTTCTCACTTCATCTTACTATATCCCAGAAGTCCTATTCTATTGGTTCTGCCGGAATAAATATCCGCTCTGCCTCGTGCGGTTCGGGCTTTTTCGCCCGCTCCACTGCCTCCTCGCAGAAGAAATCCTGCGCAGATACCAGCGCTTTTCCCCGCTTATCAATTTTCTCATACCTGCCGTCCGGCTGGAGCACGGAAGCTTTCACATTATCCGCCAGCTGTACATCCAAAATGTGGCGCGCCTCTTTTTTCAGTTTTTCGCACTCTACCGGAAAAAGGATTTCCACGCGCTTGTCCAGATTTCTCGGCATCCAGTCCGCGCTTCCCATGTAAATCTCTTCCCGGCCGTCGTTCAGGAAATAAAATATACGGGCATGTTCCAGGAAATTCCCCACAATGGAACGCACGGAAATATTTTCACTGATTCCGGGAATTCCTGTCTTTAAACAACAAATACCGCGTATAATCAACTCAATCTTTACCCCTGCCGCCCCCGCTTCATAAAGCGCCGCAATAATCTCCTTATCGCACAGGGAATTCATCTTCGCAATGATATGCGCCTCTTTTCCCTCCCTGGCATTCTGGGTTTCCCTCTCAATCAGTTTCTGAAAACGCTTCCGCAGCCAGATGGGCGCCACAATCAGCTTATTCCAGCTCTTAGGCTCCGAATATCCCGACAACATGTTAAATACCGCCGTAGCGTCTTCCCCAATCGGCTCTGCACATGTCAGCAGCCCACAGTCTGTATAAAGCTTCGCTGTAGAATCATTGTAGTTTCCCGTTCCCAGGTGAACATAACGGCGTATACCATCCTCTTCCCTCCTGACAACCAGCGTAATCTTGCTGTGTGTTTTCAGCCCTTTCAGCCCGTAAATCACATGACAGCCCGCTTTCTCCAGCATTTTTGCCCAGATAATATTATTTTCTTCGTCAAATCTTGCTTTCAGTTCCACAAGCACCGATACCTGCTTTCCATTTTCAGCCGCTTGTGCCAGAGCTTTAATAATCGGAGAATTCCCGCTGACGCGGTAAAGCGTCTGCTTAATTGCCAGCACATCAGGATCTTTCGCCGACTGTTTCACAAAGTTCACTACCGGGTCAAAAGTCATATACGGATGGTGCAGCAAGATATCTCCGGTACGGATTTGGGTAAAAATGTCATCATCCGTCATCATCGCAGGCACCGGCTGCGGCTGATACTGCGGTGTTTTGTATTTGTCAAATCCCTCCATTCCGTACATTTTCATCAGAAATGTCAAATCCAACGGTCCGTTGATATAGAAAATATCCGGGTCTTTGATGGCAAATTCCTTCTTCAATATTTTTAAAAGGCGTGCATCCATTCCCTCTTCTACTTCCAGACGGATCACCTCGCCCCACTGGCGTTTCCTCAACTGCTTCTGGATCTCTTTCAGCAAGTCAGCCGCTTCATCTTCATCAATCGTTAAATCTGCATTCCTCATGATACGGTACGGGTGGGCGCAGATCACATCATAATTCAGGAAAAGCTTCCCGATATTTCTCTCAATAATTTCTTCCAGAAGGATTGCACGGCGCTCTCCCTCCTTGCCCCGGGGCAGCTCTATGATACGCGGCAGCCCGCCCGGCACCTGTACCGTGGCAAAATCATATTCGCCTCCTTCGCCTTTTTCTGAAATCAGCGCTCCGATGTTCAGCGATTTATTTCGGATAAGCGGAAACGGCCGGGAAGAATCCACCGCCATGGGCGTCAGAACCGGATAGATATCTTCCTCAAAATACCTGTCCACAAAAGCTTTTTGCTCCTTTGACAGTTTCTCATGCTCTGTAACTACTTTCATTCCCTGCTGTTTCAGCGCCGGGATCAGCGAACGGTTATATGTGGAATACTGCAGGTTTACCAGTTCATGAGTAGCTGTCAATATAACATCCAGCTGCTCCGATGCAGTCAAACCTGCAATATCTTTTTTTGTATATTTCGCATGAACCATGTCCTTCAGGGAAGCTACACGGATCATGAAAAATTCATCCAGATTAGAGGCAGTGATACTTAAAAATTTCAGCCTCTCAAAAAGTGGGATTGATTTATCCCTGGCCTCATTCAGTACGCGTTCATTAAAACTCAGCCAGCTCAGTTCCCTGTTCCTGTAATGCTCAGATTTCAAAAAATCTGCCTTCTCTAACATAATCCCCTGCCTCCTTATCCTGTTTTTTTCTTCTTAATCACCGGACGTATACTGAACACTTCCCGGAAAAAGTCTGCCTTCTCAGGAAACAGCCCTTGCTCCAGGGAAATATCCTCCGGGGTCTCGACCCGGATAACCAGTTCTTCCTCCCCCAGCGCAATCCTGATATTTTTAAGCTTCTGCCGATGGCTCCGATCCAGCGTATTTGCCACCCGCAGGATAGCCGTCAGCTTGGCAATTGTCAAATACTCTTCCTTTGTGATGCCCCCCTCGCCGCACATCTGCTCAAAATCTTCAAATTCCAGCGTGTTGTACCGCACGATATTCGCGATGATTTCCCGCTCTGAGTGGGACAGCCCGATAATTTCCGTCGCCATAATGATACTGTAAGAACACTCTGCCACATTCGCAAGGCTGATATATTTCCCACATCCATGAAGAATTGCCGCAATCTGCAGCAACAGGCGCTTCCTGGCGTCCAGCCCGTGAAGTTTCTTCATTTTATCAAAAATCTCCAGGGAAACTTCCTCCAGCATACGGATATGGTTTTTGTTGCACATATAACGTTTTGCCATATTTCTCGCTGCAGCGATAATGTCCCCTTCAAAGTCATGTCCTGTCTTAATAATCTTATTCTGCGCCGCATACTCATATGCGATACCGTCGCTCAGATGAAATCCCGGCAGCCACACCGTTTCCACGCCGCATTCTTCAATAATCCATTTATGAATAACCAGGGACGGAATCAGCATGTGCACACTCTCTACCGGAACATCCAGCCGTTCTGCCGCCTCGTCAAGCGAATACTCTGTGACGAGTGTATACAGCTCCATAAATGCTTCCCTTGTCATAGACGGTTCCTTTGCCACATCACGCAGGTTGTCCCCCACCACAATCAAGTTCTTAATTTCCCGCTCCTTTAAGTACATTTTCTTAAAGCTCGCCAGGTCACTGTTTACCAGCTCATCAATCACCCGCTCCATGTGCGTGATATTCCTTCCGAATGATTCAACCCGCTCCCGCAGCCGCAGGTTACCGATACGGATATTCTGGGTACTGATCAGCCTGTCTTTATCAAACAGGGAAAACTGAACGCTCCCGCCTCCCACGTCAATAATCGCCGTACCTTTCTGGATAATCTTGTTAAACTCATTTTCACTGGAAGCGATGGATTTGTAGTCCAGGAAGCGCTGTTCCGAGTTGCTGAGCACCTCGATTTTCAGCCCTGTCTTTTTCTCAATATAATCCAGGATAATTACCCGGCCTTTCGTCTCCCTCACCGCACTCGTAGCGCACGCACGATAAGCGTCCGCCTTATATCCTTCCATAATCGTCTTAAAGGACTGGAGCAGGATGCACAGGCTCTCTATTTTCTCCATGCTGATTTTCCCGTCCGCATAGGCTTCCTTTCCCAGCTCCAGAATCTGCCGCACACTGTCAAGTTCCCGCATACCTTTCGATTTCGACAGCTCAAAAATTTTCATCTCTACTTCATACGACCCAATGTTAATCGCCGCAAATATCTTGTACTGCATGAAATCCCTCCTCTTCCTTTTTATTTTTCGCCATCTCCCAGGCATACCGCCCCCATCCGGCTTTCTTCTCCTAACAGATATACGGCTACCGCTGCCCCAGCAAAAAGTCAATAAACTGCTGTGCCGACCTGCCGGAAAGTCCTCCGTGGCTCAGTTCCCAGCGGTTCGCTTCCAGCAGAAGTTCCTCTTCTGGCATAGACACTCCGTGCCTTTCAGCTAATACCTTAACAATATTCTGGTACTCTTTTTTATCCGGCGCGCAGAAGAAAATCTGAACGCCGAACCTTGAAACCAGGGACAGCTTTTCCTGCACCGTATCAGAAGCGTGGAGCAAATCACGCCTTCCTTCTTTATCGGAAAACTCCTCCTTAATCAGATGCCTCCTGTTTGACGTGGCATAAATCAGTATATTTTCCGGCTTTTTCTCCAATCCTCCCTCAATCACTGCTTTCAGGTATTTATATTCTGTTTCAAATTCCTCAAACGACAAATCATCCATGTAAATAATAAAGCGGTAGTTCCTGTTCTTAATCTGGGAAATCACATCATTTAAGTCCCGGAACTGATGCTTGTAGACCTCAATAATCCGGAGTCCCTGTTCATAATATTGATTCAAAATGCCTTTTATGCTGGAAGATTTTCCCGTTCCGGCATCCCCGAACAGCAGACAGTTATTCGCCCGCCTTCCCTGCACAAAAGCCTCAGTATTGGCAATCAGCTTTTCTTTTGCAATCTCGTACCCAACCAAATCGTCCAGATGGACATGGGTGATATTCGTAATCGGCACAATCTCGGCGCCTTCCTCTGTATGGGCAATGCGGAATGCCTTATGCAGCCCCAGTTTCCCTACGCCAAAGTCTTTATAAAAGGACTCAATATACCCCTTAAACTCCCGGATATCTGAAGCCGCCCCCAGCTTCCGGCTCAGCTCACAGATGCGGTCGCGGATTCGGTGGTTGAATACCCTGCTCTCTTCATTGGCATTCTGATAATTGGAAATCACCGGATAAAGCTGAAATCCAAGCGCATCCTCCAGAGCCGCAAAATCATAGTCATACCATTGCTTAAACAGTTCAAAATCATGCTCAGCCAGTCCATTCACGCTTCCTTCCACCGCGCCCCTGATTTCGCATGCCCTGCTGAATACATTCTCATCATTCACCAGCAAATGGGTAAGGTAAGCATGCCACAGATTTCCATAGAATCCATAGCCGGCCGTGCGCTCAATCAGCTCATAAATGCAGGAACAGTAATCCCCGAGGGCAGTGTTCGTCTCCCAGTAGATCCAGTCATCCTCCTTATTGTACTCGTCATACTGGAGCATTACGCTCTCCATCTTTGCTAAAAGCTTATCTTTTTCCACAGACCTGTACAGGACAAGCTGCTCTCTTTTTGTCATTTTTCTCATATCGACATCATCCTTCGTCTTTCTTAAATAATTGTAACATTTCAAATTCTTTCACCCTCGCTAATAATTCCCCAGGATTTTCATGTTTTTTGCCTCTTCACGAATACCCCGAAGCGCATTCTTCACCGCACTGTCATTGAGATTCCCTTCAAAATCAATGAAAAACCGATATTCCCAGTTCCGCTTCTCTATAGGACGGGATTCTATCTTTGTCATGTTCAGGTTATTATAAATAATGTGCGAAAGCATATTGTAAAGACTTCCGCTCGTGTGGGGCTGCTCGAAGCAGATGCTGATTTTATCCGCATCCTTGCGGAAAATCCTCTGATTTGTGATGATAATAAATCTGGTGGAATTTGCCTCATTCAGATAAATCTTGTCTGCCAGCACCTGCAGGCCGAACTGCTCCCCTGCAAACGCGCTGGCAATAGCCGCCTGGCTCTTGTCCCCTTCCTCTGCCACCCGCTTTGCCGCTACCGCAGTATTTTCCAGCGGAATCTGTTTCCAGCCCCTGTGCTCTTCCAGGAACGGTTTGCACTGGGAAAGCCCCTGCGGATGGGAGTAAACCCTTTGAATATCAGAAAGCTGCGCCCCCGGCAGCCCCAGAAGCTTATGCTCGCACCGGATAATCTGCTCTCCGACAATATAATTCTCAAATTCTACCAACAGATCATACATATCGTTGACGCTGCCCGCCGTCGAGTTTTCGATCGGCAGAACCGCAAAATCCGCGGAACCTTCCGCAATCGCCTCCATAGCGTCCCGCCACTGCTCCACATGGAACGATGTGATATCCTCACTAAAATACTGTTTCATGGCCGCCTGGCTGTAAGCGCCCTCCACCCCCTGATACACTACCCGTACCTTTGAACGCTCAATCTCATCCACCGCAATAAAAGGCAGCCGCCCTGCCACGCCGTTTTCCTCCAGAAGCTGGTACTGCAGCTTCCGGCTCATCGCCATAATCTGCTGGAACAGCTCTTCTATCCCATGCCGGTTGAACTCACTGCGGGTCAGCCCTTTCACTGTATCGATTTTCGCCTGCTCCCTCGTCCTGTCAAATACTTTCTTCCCGGTCCGGATTTTATACTCCGCCACTTTCTGGCAGATATCCATACGTTTTTCGAAAAGCTCTACGATTTGCCTGTCAATACTATCTATCTCATCCCGCAATTCCTTTAAATCAACCATGTAATTCTCCTTCCAGCTGTTTTATCGTCTTATTTAAAACCGGATGCCTCATATATGGGGCAATCTGCGCCATCGGTTTCAGCACAAAATCCCGGTTCTGCATATCAATATGAGGAATATGCAGTTCTTCCGTATCCAGCACCAGATTATCATAAAAAAGAATGTCCAAATCCAGCGTCCGCGGCCCCCAGCGCAGCGTCCGCACCCGCTCCGCTTTCGCTTCAATCTCATGGAGCAGCTCAAGCAGTTCCTCCGGCGTCAGCAGCGTACGCAGTTTAAGCGCGCCATTCAGGAACTCATCCTGCTCCGTAACACCATAGGGCGCCGTTGCGATAAAGTCCGATACTTTCTCCACCCGGCATCCTGCGCTCTCATCCAGTTCCTTCACCGCATTCCGAAGATACGTTTCCTTCTCTCCCATATTCGAACCAAGAGCGATATATGCCGTGTGCCAGCCGCGGGTGATTTCCACAGATACCGTCTCTAAGGGGAGCCCTATCGGAGCCCACGGCTTCTTTACTTCCAGCGTAATTTCTTCTATCTTCTCCCATTTTTGCAGGATTGCTTCCGCCAGATTTTCCAAAACCGCCTCCAGAAGTTTATAGGTATGTTCCTCCATAAACTCCTGGATAAAATGACATAGTTCCCCATAATTCACAGATTTTTCTAAATCATCCGCCTTCCCTGGCGCCCGCGTATCCACAGATAATATGGCAGAAAACAGAAATTTCTGCCCCAGCACATTTTCCTCCGGAAAAACCCCGTGGCGGCAGTACAGTTCTAAATCTTTTATCTTAATCTTGTCCACTCCTGCATCCTCTCTTTCTTCGCGTCCGTCCGTTCCCGTCTATACAAGAACCCTTTTTGTAACAGTTCAGCCCAGGACTTTGCACTTGCTGCAAAGTCCGTGAGAACGCGTAAATTCAGCCGGAGAATCCAGTCCTTTGCGAACAGCAAACTTTAAATGGGCTGGATTCCGTAATAGTGAAGCCGTAGGCTGAACTGTTACCCCTTTTTCCCGTCAACGCTTCGGTCATTTTTATCACCCGGAAATTCTCTTTCACATCATGGACGCGCACGAATGCCGCACCTTTCAGCACACCGAACACCGTCGTCACCAGCGTCCCTTCCACTCTCTCAGATGCAGGCAGATCCAGGGTCAGGCCAATTACCGACTTTCTGGACGTCCCCAGCAGGATGGGATAGCCCAGTTTGTGCAGCTCCTCCAAGCGGTTAATCGCCTCCAGATTATTTTCATAAGTTTTTCCGAATCCTACGCCGGGGTCCAGGATAATCTTATCATCTGCAATGCCCGCTGCTGCCGCTATGTTCAGCGTCTCCCGCAAATCTTCCAACATATCCGGCATAAATTCCTTATAGTCCGGCTCCTTCCGGTTGTGCATCAGACAGCAGGGTTTACCGCTCTTTGCGATAACCCCGGCCAGAGCGGCGTCCCATTTCAGCCCCCAGATATCGTTTACCAAATCTGCCCCTGCTGCCAGAGCAGCTTTCGCCACGCCGCCTTTATAAGTATCTACAGAAATCGGAATATCAAAATTCTTTTTCACCATCTCGATATACGGAACTACTCTGGAAATCTCCTCTTCTTCAGCCAGCAGCGTATACCCCGGCCTGGTAGATTCCCCTCCGATATCAATAATATCCGCCCCGTCCTTTATCATCTCTTCCACATGCCGTTTTGCGGCGTCAAAATCATTCCACCTTCCCCCGTCCGAAAAAGAGTCCGGCGTCACATTCAGTATTCCCATAATATATGTTCTGTTTTTTAAATCAAACTCTCTGTTCCCTATCTTCATGCTGCCCTCCATGCGCTTCAATATCTCAAATATAAGTTCTTTTTCTCATCGCTCCAGTCACATTCTGCCTCTGCCCGGCATCCAAAACATCCCCTGGACGCTTTGTCCCCCCGGTAGAGCAGTCCTGCCAGGCTGTGCTCGCTTTTTACCGTTCTGTCCCGGTGCCTGGCAACTGCTTCCAGAATATCCGCCCGCTCCTCCTCAGAAAACCCGCAGTCCGTCAATATTTGAGCCGCAATGGGAACTCCGGCTTCCTGATGGGGCGTTCCCTCCATATACTGGATATGCCGTCCTACATCGTGAAGAAGAGCGGCCGCATAGATCCGCTCTTTCTCTATCTGCAGGTTTTCCTCCAGATTAAAAATATAGGCCAAACGTGCCACATCCAGAAAATGTGCCATGTCATGGCCGCAAAAAATACGCCCTGCCTCCAGCCTGTAAATCTGCTGAAGGCAGTCTTGATATGTATGATTCTTTAAAATCCTGTTCACTCTCTCCATTGGTTACCTTACCATTTGATAAAATGTATTCTGCAATTCGGGATTCCCTTCAAAAACTCCCCGTGTGGCCGACGTAACAGTCTTTGACCCGGGTTTCTTAATCCCCCGCATTGTCATACACATATGCTCTGCCTCTACCATTACCATCACGCCCTTTGGATTCAGATGCTCCATAAATGCGTCTGCTACTTGTGCCGTAAGCTGCTCCTGAAGCTGCAGCCTCTTTGCATACACCTCCACTGTCCGCGCAATCTTACTCAATCCTACCACTGTCCCATTCGGGATATAAGCCACATGCGCCCTACCGTAAAATGGAAGCATATGGTGCTCGCACATAGAATAAAAAGTAATATCCTTCTCCAGCACAATATCGCTCTTATCCACATGAAAACGCTTGCTTAAATGTTCACCCGCATCCTCATACATACCTCCCATCAGCTCCATGTACATCCGCGCAATCCGATCCGGCGTCTCTACCAGACCTTCTCTGTCGGCGTCCTCTCCGATTCCCTCAAGAATCAGCCTGACGCCTTTCTTTATTTTCTCCTGATCTATCATAGCTTCCTCTTTCTGACACATTTCCCGCGCCATCTTGGTTCATTTGAAAATTTACTTCCTGACTTTTCCTTCTAATGCCGCATCCTGCATATTTCCTGCGCTTTTTATAATCTCTACCGCCCTGGCTGTCTCTCCCAGAAAAGAAAGAGAGCCAAAGGCAAGGATAACGTCCTCCCGCCCGGCCATTTCCAGGCTTTTTTTTACCGCTTCCAAAATACTCTCCGCTGCCTCTGACGAAGGCTGATATTTCCGCACTGCCTTCAGAAGTTCTCCTGCCGGAAGAGCTCTGTCATTCCCAGGTGTTTCCACCGTAATCACATGTGCCGACAGCGGTACGGTAGTCCTTACGATTTCCTCATATTCCTTATCCCTGAATACTCCCATTATATAGAATAAACGTTTATTTGTAAAATACAATTCCAATGATTTTCTGAGGATTCTTGCCGCATCACGGTTATGCGCGCCATCAATGATAAATACCGGCTCCCGCCCCACTACAGTAAACCGTCCTCTCCACCGGGTCTTCTGCAGCCCCTGCCGAAGCTGCCCCTCAGTGACAGGATAGCCTACACTATCCAACGCCTTCACGGCTTCCACCGCAAGCGCCGCATTCTCCACCTGGTACATCCCTCCTAAGGAAATTTCCAGGTTTTCATATCCCCCATAAGAAAAATACTGCTTTTCGTATCCATATCGGATATCCGAAAGCCGTGCCTTTTCTTCCATGAACAGACGGCATTCCTTCTCTTTTACCCTGTGCCTGATGACTTCCATCGCCTCCGGCTCCTGCTCTGCCGTGACGACTACCGTATCCGGCTTTATGATTCCCGCTTTCTTTTCAGCGATTTCTCTGAGCGTATCTCCCAAAATACCTATATGATCCATGCTGATAGGGGTAATCACTTCCAACAGCGTCGTCTTTACCACATTAGTGGCGTCCTCCAGCCCCCCGAGTCCTGTCTCCAGCACCACGATATCGCACGCCTTTTCCCTGAAATACAAAAACCCAAGCGCCGTCTCTATCTCAAATACCGTGGGATGCGCCCGTCCTTCCTGCACCATCCCTGCCGCCGCTTCGGCAATCCTTCCTGTCAGCCTTGCCAGCGGTTCTTTCTCTATGTACTCTTCATTTACCTGTATACGCTCCCGATAAGAAAACAATGTGGGGGAAGTATAACGCCCTACCCGATACCCTGCCTCTTTCAGTACCGTAGACAGATACGCCAATACCGAACCTTTTCCGTTTGTCCCTGAAATATGGATAAATTTCAAGTCGTCCTGGGGGTTGCCCAAACGTCGCAGCAACTCCCCCATATTCTCAAGACCAAGTACACTTCCGTATTTAGCCGCATCTGCTAAATATACTCTTGCCTCTCTGTAATCCATGATGTATGCCTCCAAAAATAAGCATGTCCTCTTTATCGTTAAATTATAGTATAGAATACTGTTTTTTTCAAGATACCGACGAAGATTAATCGCTCTTTCCGTAACAGTTCAGCCTTCCGGCTTCACTGTTACCTCTTTACCGACTCATCCTTCCATCAAATCCCCTGCTAATATCCCTTCTTCATTCCTTGTCATCTGGATTGCCTTATGTATAAACGGAGTACGCTCTCCGAAATTCAATCCAAAACGCGCCCCCGCCCATTCGTCTTTCATTCTAACAAGTGTTTCTCCCGACCTTACCCTTCTTGCAGACGGCATCGTATCTGACGGCGCAAACTGCACTTTTTCAAAAGTCGTATACATTACTGTTTCTGTGATTTTCACTTCCAGCATCCCGGCAATTGCCTGAGCCACCAGATAGCTGGCACGGAATTTTCCTTTTATTTCATCCCATTTTCTTTCTCCTACGCTCCCCTTCATTTCAATCAAATGAAGTTTCCATTTATCCTCACACTGCCGTTCAAAAATCATATGGTCTACTCTTTTATACATGGATTTCATTTTTATTGTCTGAAAAAACTGAAAATCTGTTTTTTTCTTATCCACATTTGCAATACATAAATTATCTTCCGACGCCAGCTTCACCTTCAAAATGCTTCTTCCATGATTCTGTCAAGCGCATCGTTAAATGTGGGGACTGCAAATCCATTTTTACCGCAAGGTAATTCCTCCACCTTTGTCCCTTCTCCTGCATTTGACTTTAGCTGATATACCTTAACTTCCTCTGCCTTTAATAAATCTCCTGAATCATATCCCAACTCACTGCATATCCTCTCTGCATCTTGGCGCTCCGACAAACGAATCATATTGTTGATGTGCTGCAAAATAATGTCACTATGCGTAGTAAGCGTCATTTTCACCCCTGCGCTTGCCAGCTGGCATATCACCCTTGCTATCTTCTGCTGGAGCTGTGGATGCAGGCACATTTCCGGTTCCTCATAAAAAAGCCCTTTTACGCGCTTTTTATGTTTTAATATTAAAATCAGGGGGGAAATCTCTGTAACAACTGCTGAAACAATCCTGAGTGGAATCCCTTTTTCCTGGCCTGCCGGAACATATAAAACCTCTTTGTTCGGCAATGTACTCATCTCAACTGTGCCTTCTGCCATGTAGTTTTCTAAGTATTCAGCTATCGCTGCGGCTCCTCTATCCCCTTTGCTGTCAAAAGACAGATCATTCATCACATCCAAAAACTGGTTAATCGGCCTGATAAATGGGATCATCTCTTCCTGCTGTACTCCGATATTAAACGCTGCATTCCTGCCTGCTTTATTAATAATGTCCTTTGTAAGCATAAATCCTGTTCTGGCTGCAGGGAGATAAATATTTTCATATATTCCATTCACTTCTCCAATAGAAATCTCCATTGCCAGGCTCAATATCATACATATTATAAGATTGTTTTGATATCCCCATTCTATTTCCGATAATTTTATAGTATATTCTGTGCCAGTGTTATTTTTAATCCTCAGACTGTCTAACTCCTCGCTCCCCCATCTGTCTTTGAGTTTTGTAAATGTTAAGGAGATTTTGTCTAAATCTTTTAATTCTATCTGTAAATCTTTAATTTTAACATCTGAACTGTTAAAAATCTTTTTCACCAGATTGTCTTTATTTTGCCGCAGGCCTTCCCGCAAAAAAGCTTGCAACTCTTTTTCTATCTCACATACCTGAGCGATATGTTCCCCCTGTTCGCACGCCAACGCCACCTGCGCCCTGATCCATCCTATCAGTTCATGTTCTAATTTTGTTTCTTCTCTCAATACAGAACTGATTAATTCTGATACCCCCAAATTCTGGATTCCCCATAAGAGCGCCATCAGATAGCTTTTTCCACTGTTATTGTCACCCACAAAAAGAGTGAGAGGCGAAACTTCTATCTCAGCGCTTTTTATCTTTCCATATTCCAATACTTTCAATTTCCATCCCAATGTTCTATACTCTTCCTTTTCCTATATCCTTATCATGAATCTTAAAAGTCAAATTCTTATCTTCTCCATCTATCTTATCAAATTAATTATATGTGCTTTTATATTCTTTTACAAGGCAAATTCTTATAAAGCTTTTTTAAATCCATTAGCAGCCACATGCGGCAATGGAATTTAACAAGCCAGCCGCGCATACCTCCCCATGATACGCTGCAGCTGGCTTGTTTCCGCTGGCTGTTCCCTATTTATCCAGAATCTCTTTCAGTATCTTATTCACCACTCCCGGGTCTGCTTTTCCCTTCATGGCTTTCATCGTCTGCCCCACCAGGAAACCGATGGCTTTCTGCTTTCCGCCTTTGTAGTCGGCCACGGACTGGGGATTCGCCGCCACGATTTCTTCTATCGTGCCGCGCAGCGCCCCCTCGTCTCCAACCATCTTCAGCCCTTTTTCTTCCACATACTGTTCCGGGTCGATATCTTTGTCAAATACAAGTTCAAACACTTCTTTTGCCACCGTATTATTGATGGTTCCCGCTTCTGTCAGTCCTATCAGCTTCGCCAGGTTTTCAGGTGAGAACCGGATGTCCTCCGCATCCATGCCGTGCTCCTTTAAGAGACGCATCGTCTCCACCATCAGCCAGTTCGAAACTTTTTTCGGACTTTTACAGAGTGCAGTCGTCTCCTCAAAGATATCCGCCATCCGCTTTGCAGAGGTGAGGATGCCCGCGTCATAGGCCGGAATCCCATATTCTTTCTGGTAACGCTCCTGTTTCTCCTCCCGCATCTCCGGCTGCCTGTCCCGGATTTCCTGTATCCATTCGTCGCTGATTACCACTGGGGTGAGGTCAGGATCAGGAAAATATCGGTAATCCTGGGCGTCCTCTTTCGAGCGCATCGCATACGAAGCGCCTTTTGTATCATCCCACCGCCTTGTCTCCTGTACCACCTGCTCCCCGGATTCCAGCAAATCAATCTGGCGGTTTTTCTCCCCCTCAATCGCATGGGTAATGGCGCGGAAAGAGTTCAGGTTCTTCATCTCCGTCCGAGTTCCAAAGGCTTCTGTCCCCACCTCACGCACAGAAAGATTGACATCCGCGCGCATCGAGCCTTCCTGGAGCTTGCAGTCCGAAGCGCCCAGATACTGGATCATCATGCGAAGCTTTTCCAGATAGGCAATGACCTCCTCCGCGCTCCGCATATCCGGCTCCGAGACAATTTCAATCAACGGCACGCCGCTCCGGTTGTAATCTACCAACGAACAATCCTCCCATTCATCGTGGATGAGCTTCCCCGCATCCTCTTCCATATGGATTTCATGGATTCGCACCGTCTTTTTCCCTTCCGCCGTCTCAATTTCGATTCCGCCGTCGTGGCAGATTGGCAGATAGAGCTGGGAAATCTGGTAATTCTGCGGATTATCCGGGTAAAAATAGTTCTTTCTGTCAAATTTGCAATACTGGTGAATCTGGCAGTTCGCCGCAAGCCCCACCGCCAGGGCATACTCCACCACCTGCTTATTCAGCACCGGAAGCGAACCCGGCATCCCGGTACACACCGGGCAGGTATGAGTATTTGGCGCTCCGCCGAACGCCGTAGAGCAGGAGCAGAAAATCTTCGTTTTCGTGGCAAGCTCAACATGAACTTCCAGTCCAATCACTGTCTCATATTGTTTGCTCATCTATTTTCCCCTCCTTTCCGCCAGTTCCGGCGCTTCGTATTTCCTCGTACACTCAAAGCTGTAGCCTGCACGGATCATCTTCTTCTCCTGAAAGCAGTCCCCGATCATCTGCAAGCCAATCGGCAGCCCCTTCGAATCCTTCCCGCATGGAACCGTCATGCCCGGAAGCCCTGCCAGATTCACGGAAATCGTATAGATATCTCCTAAGTACATCTTCAGCGGGTCGCTTAAGGATTCTCCCAGCTTCGGCGCAGTCGTCGGAGCCGCAGGCCCCAGAATCACATCATATTTTTCAAATGCCTCGTCAAAAGCTTGTTTTATCAAAGCTTTCGTCCGCAGAGCTTTCAGATAATAAGCGTCATAATATCCCGAACTCAGCACAAAAGAGCCAAGCATAATCCTGCGCTTCACTTCCTCTCCAAATCCCTCGGAACGGGACTTTTTGTACATGTTGTGGAGTCCCTCGTATTCTTCCGTGCGATAGCCGTATTTCACTCCGTCAAACCGCGCCAGGTTCGAACTGGCTTCTGCCGCCGCAATCACATAATACGCCGGAATCGCATATTCCACCAGACTCAAATCAAACTCCTCCACGACAGCTCCCTTTGCCGCCAGCGCCTTTGCCGCCGCCAGCACAGCCGCTTTCACTTCCTCATCCAGACCTTCTCCCAGATAGTCCCTGGGGATTCCAATTCTCATACCCTGTACATCATCCACAAGAGCGGAGGTAAAATCACAGTCCTCCCGTTTGAGGGAAGTACTGTCTTTCCTGTCATAAGAAGAAATCGCTTCCAGCACTGCTGCGCAGTCGCTCACATCTTTCGCAACCGGGCCGATCTGATCCAGTGAAGAACCGTAAGCGATCAGCCCGTAGCGGGAAACCGTGCCATAGGTAGGCTTGATACCCGTCACCCCACAGAAGGAGCTTGGCTGCCGGATAGAGCCGCCTGTATCGGAGCCCAGGGCATAAAAGCATTCATTCGCCGCCACTGCTGCACAGGAGCCGCCCGAAGAGCCGCCCGGCACATGCGCCGTATTCCACGGATTTCTGGTAACGCCAAAGGCTGACGTCTCGGTGGTGCTGCCCATCGCAAACTCATCCATATTCGTCTTTCCGAGAAGCACTGCCCCCGCCCTTTCCAGATTCCGCACGGCCTCCGCTGTGTAGGTCGGCTTAAAATTATATAAAATCTTCGAGCTGCACGTAGTCAGCAAATCCTTCGTGCACAGATTATCCTTGATGGCGGCAGGAACTCCAGCCAGGGCTCCTGTCAGACTTCCCTCATCAATCTGCTTCTGTACTTCTTCTGCCCGCCTCAACGCCCCCGCCTCATCCACAGTCACAAAAGCGTTCACCGTTTCGTCCACCGCCTGAATCTGCTCCAGCGCAGCTTTCGTGGCTTCCACAACGCCAATCTCTCCTGTTTTTATCTTCTTGCCCAATTCCAGAGCTGTCAAATTTCTGATATCCACGTATTCTGCCTCCTGTGCTCTCTATTCTACCGTAATCGGAACCACATACATCCCGTCCTTCTGCTCCGGCGCATTTTTCAGCATATTTTTCCTGTCATCACCGTTTTCCACCACATCCTCCCGGAATACATTGTTCACAGGAAATACATGCGACATCGGCTCTACGCCCGTGGTATCCAGCTCATTGAGCTTATCAATATAATCCAGCATCCTGCCCATATCCTTTTTCGCCTGCTCCCTTTCCTCCCCGGAAAGCTCCAGCTTTGCCAGAATCCCTACATATTCTATCGTTTCATCTGAAATAACATTTGCCATCCCGCTTCCTCCTTAATCACGAACCTTGATATGAACCTCACGAAGCTGCTGCTCCGTCACAAATCCCGGCGCGCCGCACATCAGATCCTGCGCGCTTCCACTCATAGGAAATGCGATGACCTCGCGAATATTTTCTTCCTCACACAGCAGCATAATCATCCGGTCAATGCCAGGTGCCATTCCCGCGTGGGGCGGCGCTCCAAACTGAAACGCATTGTAAAGCGCCCCAAACTTCGCCTTCAACGTTTCCTCATCATATCCTGCGATTTCAAAAGCTTTCACCATAATATCGATATCATGGTTCCGCACCGCACCGGAAGAAAGTTCCACGCCGTTACATACAATATCATACTGATACGCCAAAATGTCAAGCGGGTCTTTCGTATTCAGGGCTTCCAGACCGCCCTGCGGCATGGAAAACGGGTTGTGCGTAAATCCAATCTGCTTCGTCTCCTCATCGTACTCATACATTGGAAAATCATTCACGTAACAGAAGCGGTAGGCCTTTTTCTCAATCAAATCCAGCTTTTCCCCAAGCTCTGTACGAATCTGTCCCGCATAAAGGTTCGCCCTGCTCTCCTTATCCGCAATAAAGAAAATCGTGTCGCCTGCTTCCAGACGCGCCAGCTCCCTCATCTCGGTTTTCATCTCCTCCGGGATAAATTTATCAATTGGGCCTTTGTAGGACAGATCCTCCATCACTTCCAGATATCCCAGTCCGCCCATGCCAATCGACTGGGCGAACTTCAGAAGCTTTTCATGGAAACCCTTCGACATCTCCGCATGTACCTTAATCGCGCGGACAGTCTTTTTATGGAAAGGCTTAAAGCTGCATCTCTGGAAAAATTCTGTCACGTCCAGGATGCGCAGCGGATTTCTGAGATCCGGCTTATCCGTGCCAAACTCTAGCATCGCCTGTGTGTAGCTGATGATCGGAAACGGCGCTTTCGTTACCTCATATCCTTCCGGCGCAAACTTCTCAAATGCCGCCGCCAGTACTTCCTCGCCTACGGCAAACACGTCCTCCTGCGTGGCGAAGCTCATCTCGAAGTCAAGCTGGTAAAACTCTCCCGGCGAGCGGTCTGCCCTGGCATCCTCGTCCCGGAAACAGGGGGCAATCTGGAAATACTTATCAAACCCCGACACCATCAGAAGCTGCTTATACTGCTGGGGCGCCTGCGGCAGCGCGTAAAACTGCCCCTTGTATTTTCTGGACGGAACGATATAATCCCTGGCTCCCTCCGGCGAGGACGCGCACAGGATCGGCGTCTGGATTTCCAGAAATCCCAATTCCGTCATCTTCTGTCTCAGGAAGCTGATAACCTTTGAGCGGAACACGATATTATCCTTCACTTTGCTGTTCCGCAAATCCAGAAAACGGTATTTCAGCCTGACGTCCTCCCGGACTTCCTTCGAAGTCATGACCTCAAAAGGTACCTGCTGGTACACCTTTCCCAGAACCTCCACCGTTTCCGCCGCCAGCTCGATCGTCCCCGTTGGAATCCTCGGATTGTAGGTCTCCTCATCCCTCTTTCTGAGCATTCCCTTCACCGTCACACAGGCTTCTCTTCCGATATCCTTAAGCAGTGCATCATCGTGAAGCACCACCTGAAGTTCCCCATACATATCCCGCAGATCCACAAAGGTAATCCCGCCGTGGTCGCGGATATTTTCTACCCATCCGGCAACTCTTATTTCTCTGCCCATATCTGCTTCGCTGAGCTTATCAAATGTCACGTCTCTGTAAATGCCTTCTTTCATCGTCATTCTCCTCCGCTTTCATAAATTTTCTGAAAACAAAACCGCCGCAAAGGTACAGACACAGTATCGTTCCATGTCTTTTCCGCACCTTTGCAGCAGTTTCTATGAATTCCGGGATACATAGAAAAAGCCCCGGAATATTTTACTATTCCGGGACGGATATGATCACATCATCCGCGGTACCACCCGCATTGCAAATGCTCTTGCATTTACCTCTCTATACGCTTAACGCGCGTCCACGTACTGACCTACTTACTCACCTCTGCCCTGCTTCCAACCACACGGCACACTATTCTCTTCGACCAGTCGGCTCCGGAGTGTTCCCTGTCTGCCCCTTCCCTTAAACAGCGCTCTCAGTCAGCGGCGCCGTATTCCTGTCAAGTTCCAAAGCAAGAGTCTCTTTCTTCGCCTTTATTTTATGTCCTGTATCTTAGCACAGTTAAAAAAGGATTGCAAGGGGGTTTTTCAAAAATCACTGATTTCCCCTTTAAAACAGACGGAAACCAACCCGGATTCCCCCCCCCCCAGTCCGGCTGGCTCACAGGGTCTATTTTTGAAAATACGCTGATGGACACATGGTGTGAATATTAACGAAACGCTGCCAGCATACTGGCCGCTGCGCCAATGACAATCGCATGCCGCTTCCATGTCAGGCTCAGATATCCGATAAATTCACGGATGAGTGCGTTTAACGTAAAATACCACTTTGTTTTCGCCCCAAATCCCACGCATTTTATCCCCTGCTGTCTTGCCAGTATCAATGCCCGGAACACATGGTAAGCCGTCGTAACAATGATAATTTTGGAGGCTTTTTTATCCATCATGTTTCTTGAAAACAAAAGGTTTTCTTCCGTTGAAACAGACTCCTGCTCCATCAGGATTCGATTCGCGTCCCCTCCATGCTCCGCCGCATACGCCGCCATAGCCCTGCTTTCGGGAATATCCTCCCCTGGTCCCTGTCCACCGGACATGATTACTCTCGCCCCTGGGTTGCAGCGCATCAGTTCCATCCCTTTTTCAATCCGCGCCGCAAGCAGCGGCGTTACTTTCTCTCCAAGAATCCCGGCTCCCAGCACAACAATATAGTCCGCATTTCTCCTCTTTTTCAGATGGACAAGATTGACAATAGCAGACAGAGAATACATAGCCATCAGGGACAATACATAGACTGCCGCAAAGCTGATTACCGTATACAGTCTTGTCCCCCATGTATTCCTTTCCAACCCTCTAACCATAGGCCAGACAGCCAAATAGGCAAACAGCAAAACCGAAAACAGCATCGACAGCATATTCGCGGGTTTCATTCCCTCATGCCGGATCATCTTGATCCCCTCAACAAAAAAGATAAGAACCAGAATACCCGGAAATGCGATGATGCAAAGTACCGCCAAAATGAGCAGGATATTCAAAATCCAAATCACCAGTTCATGCGACGCCAGCCATCCGGCATGTTCCGATAAAACAAACAGCGCCAACACAGCCAGGCATATCATCATGACAAAGAAAGATACCCCACTCCATAAAGTCCTGGGTTCACGTATCATGATTCCTGCAAAGATACAAAACGATATCAAAAATATAATAAGTGCAAACTGCCACATAACTACCTCTCTTTATGGTAAATCAGCCTTTCGGCATAAATTATATTGTTTTCAGAGAATCACCATAATACACGGCAACCTCCTTTTCTATCTTCTGAAATTCAGGAATATAACTTTAAATAATCCTCCCTACCAGTTCCTTCGCAGCATTTCCATCATAAATATGAGCCATATCATTTCTTTCTCTGAGCATTTTCAGCCAAAGCTCCCCATCAAAAAGGGGATATACGGAATAGGCTTCTTTGATAATGCTCCTGGGGAAACCAGTTGCAGATGCGGCGCTCCCCTCATAAGCCAGCAATTCTTTCAGAAGCTTCCATCCCAATTCAAACTGAATACAGAATTTGTCAATGATTCCTCTGATGATAAACTCATTGTCCAGCATCTCTTTGTCGGCACGTTCCAGTACACGAAGATTTGAAACATAATTATCAAATTTCTTCATATAAAACTCTTCCTTCCTCCTGAATGACTCTGCGCAGCTCCTCCTGAATCTTCCCATCCAAATTGATTACATCATATTTCAAAAGTGTCAATGTCTCTTCCTCGACATCCAGAGCAAAACGCAGAATATCCCCACCGCTCACGGCAAGGTCGATATCGCTGGCACGTTTATAATCCCCTCTCGCCCTGGAGCCAAACAAAATCACTTTTTTAACCCCGCAATTATGCGCTACATTACAGATTTCCTTTATTAGCGTTTCTTTCAGCCCTGTTTCTTTTATCATTCTGACCTCTCTATCTGCACACTATTGATTCCTTATTCTTTAGAAGTTTTTTCATATACAATCTCCCCTGGTTTTGCGAATCATCCGCGTATATTTCTGTTCCGAATCCTGAAAGACTTCTATTCTCCCTTCTCTTATTATCTGCTCAATCCTGAACGCATACCACCAATCCCCTACCTGGAGCGGATATTTCCCCAGAATATCCCCTATTAGCCTGGCTTCTTTTACCGGCGTCTCTGTAATCTCCCTTAAAATCAGAAAATCATAAAAATCCTCCGGAACTCCAACTAACTCCCCATTCACTACTGCACGCAGGGGACTGTTATCTTCTGACAGTTCTGTCCATTTACAGCCAAACATTCTCCGCTCAGCCTCTGACAGACGCCTCTGATATTTTAAGAAAGAGCTGAATTTCTCCGCTTCTACATTCCCCCAGCTGTGATGCACAACAATAACGCCGTCTGACCGTACTGTATATTCGGGCATTTCGACGGCATATACCTCATTACCCATTCCGTTCATCTGCCTGCACAGCCAATATAGGCCGCAGAGTGAATACGGCGTCCGGCTGTACCAGATGCGTACCTGCTCCCCTTTTTGTATAAAATCCATCAAGCGGCGGTATTCACGGATATTTCTTTTAATTCCTTCTTTCAATTCTTCTCTGAATTCCTGTGAGTTGTCCCACCCGCTCTGCAGATACATCGATAAAATCAGCTCCTGGCGGTATTCGCTGTCGAAAGTCTCCCGGATATTACCGATATCCAGCATATAGGCAAGGCAGATCACTTCACCCGCATGTCCCGGAATTGGTATCCATGCTTCCCTCGGTGGCAGCAAATCCGCGTTTCCAAAAACGGCCGTCGGCCCGGCTTCACCGCTTATGACTGTCTTCCGGCTTTTCGCACATTTCATAGAACCGGCTTCACTTTCCCCAAACATGACTTCTATCATCTTCTTCTCCTTTAAAACAACTGCAGACACTTTCAGGTCTTCCATTCTTTTTCCTGTATAGAATACCATAAAAAGTTTAACAAATAAAGAAAATATCCTGCATGCCTTTACACGCATTTTACAAAAATACGGTATGAAAGCTTACCATTATGGTGTATTCTATAATAAGAATACCATCTGCCCCACGGACATATCCTGTGGGAGCAAGAGCACAACTGGAGGTTTTTTATGATTTTTTGTGTTGAAGATGACAGCGGCATCCGTGACCTTATGATTTATACATTGCACGCCTCCGGCTTTGAGGCAGAGGGTTTTCCCGATGCAGGCGCGCTGTGGGAAGCCTTACGGCATACTACGCCGCAGCTGATTATGCTGGATATTATGCTGCCTGGAGAGGACGGAATCAGTACGCTGAAAAAGCTGCGTTCACAGGCTTCTACCGCCAATATCCCCGTGATTATGGCTACGGCAAAAGGAACCGAATATGACAAAGTCATCGGCCTTGATTTAGGTGCGGACGACTACCTGGCAAAACCTTTCGGAATGATGGAAATGGTATCCCGCATTAAAGCCGTCCTGAGGCGGACAATGCCAAAAGAGCCTGTAAAAACGCTGCTGATCGCCGGGCTTGAAATGAACCTGGACAGACATACTGTCACATCAGACGGAAAGCGGGTAGAACTGACCCTGAAAGAATACGAACTGCTGCATTTGTTTATGGAACACCCCGGCCTTGTTTTTACCCGGGAGCAGCTCATGGAAAAAATCTGGGGAAACAGTTTCGTCGGCGAAACACGGACAGTTGACGTCCATATCGGAACACTCCGCACGAAACTCGGAAGCTGCGGAGAATACATCAAAACTGTCCGCGGCGTCGGTTATCGAATGGAGGCAGGACTATGACAAAACAAATTTTCAAAGCTGTCTGCCTGGCAGCTATTGCTGTATTTGGAGCATCACTTGTTATTATCATGGGCGCACTCTACGGATATTTTTCTGAAATGCAGATGAAACAAATCCGTATACAGTCCGAACTCGCAGCCCGCGGTGTTGAGAATAACGGTCTTGCTTATCTGGATAGTTTAAAAGACGAGGAATACCGCGTCACCTGGATTGCTGCCGATGGCACGGTAAAATACGACAGCAGGACAGATGGCCGGACGATGGAAAATCATCTGGAACGTGAAGAAATCAGGGAAGCGCTCTCAGGCGGTATCGGGGAAAGCGCCCGCTATTCCTCTACCCTGATGGAGCAGCAGCTTTACTGTGCCAGGAAACTCGCAGACGGAACTGTACTCAGGCTTTCCGGCACACAGTATACCTGGTGGACGCTGGCTTTGGGAATGCAGCAGCCGATTCTTCTCATAGCATCTTTCGCGATAGGTTTCTCTCTATTCCTTGCTTTCCGTTTTTCCCGGAAAATCGTAGAGCCTTTGAACAGGCTTGACCTGGATAGTCCCCGGCCGGAAGATATTTACGAGGAACTTTCTCCTCTGGTTTCCCGCATCGGCAGCCAGAAGCGCCAGTTAAAAACACAAGCGGAGGAAAAGGCAAAAGCGGAACAGATGCGCCGCGAATTTACTGCAAACGTATCCCACGAGTTAAAAACACCCCTGCAAAGCATTTCCGGCTGCGCGGAACTGCTTCTTGGCGGTATGGTGAAACCTGAAGACGTCCCCAGATTTTCCCGGCAGATTTTCTCTGAATCCCAGAGGATGATTGTCCTGATAGAAGACATCATCAAACTATCGCATCTGGACGAAGGCGCTTCCGACATGCAATGGGAAAATGCCGACCTCTATGAGCTGGCGGAGCGCACAGCCGCCACCCTCATGCCCGCCGCCGAAAAAGCAGGCGTTTTGCTTCTTCTCACCGGAAAGAAGTCTGTACTGTACGGCATTCCCCAGCTTCTTAGCGGAATCATTTTTAATCTCTGTGATAATGCCATCAAATACAACCATCCCGGCGGAAATGCCGTCATCCATATTTCAGATGATGAAGATACTGTATATCTGTCTGTCAGCGACAATGGCATTGGGATTCCGCACGAACAGCAGTCCCGGATTTTTGAGCGCTTCTACCGGGTAGACAAAAGCCATTCCAAAGAGGTTGGCGGCACAGGGCTGGGGCTTTCCATTGTGAAACATTCCGCAAAGCTCCATCATGCCGAAATCCGCCTCCAAAGTACACTGGGAAAAGGTACGAAAATTACTATTTCTTTTCCCAAAAGACACATTGTGCAGCTTCTTGCCGACAAATAAACCTCTGCCTTTCCAGTTTGCTTTTGGCAAGGGCATTCTTTTTACATTGATTTTACAAAACCTCGATTTCAGATTTGATATTCCTCTGATACACTGTCAATGTACAATCAGATGTCCCGCAGCCGGCATAGCTGCGGGAACGGAATGACATCATCGAAAATTTATGGAGGATTTTGAAAATGGACATTTTTCAGGCACTTACCATGCTGGGAGGGCTTTCCCTATTTCTTTTTGGCATGAATATCATGGGAGAAACCCTGGAACACAGCGCCGGTGACAGATTAAAAGCTACTCTCGGCAAAATGACTTCCGGACGTGCCGCCGGATTCCTGACCGGATGCGGCGTAACTGCCATAATCCAAAGTTCATCGGCAACTACCGTCATGGTCGTAGGCTTTGTGAACTCGGGTCTTATGACTCTCCGCCAGGCAATCAATGTCATCATGGGCGCAAATGTAGGAACCACCATCACAAGCTGGATACTGTCTCTTGGCGGGATAGACAGCAGCAGTTTGTGGGTAAAGCTGTTAAAGCCTTCTTCTTTCACGCCTATTTTAGCCTTTATCGGTATCATCCTGTATATGTCCTGTAAGGAAGGCAGAAAGAAAGACGGCGGAATGATTCTGCTTGGCTTTGCAACCCTGATGTTCGGCATGGACACCATGTCCTCAGCCGTAAGCGGTCTTGCTGACATCCCGGCTTTCCGCCAGCTCTTTCTTATGTTCACAAATCCGCTCCTCGGCGTACTGGCAGGCGCAGCGCTTACTGCAGTGATCCAGTCGAGCTCTGCCTCCGTAGGAATCCTGCAGGCGTTTGCAGTCACCGGGCAGATTTCCTACGGCGCAGCTATCCCCATTATTATGGGACAGAACATCGGCACCTGCATTACCGCAGTTCTCTCGTCCATAGGTGCGACAAAAAATGCAAGAAGAGCCGCCTTTGTCCATCTGGCATTTAATGCCATCGGCTCCGCCATATTACTGGGAGCTTTTGTCCTGGCAAAAACTCTGTTTGCCCCGGCGCTTTTAAACAATGCCGCTTCCGGTTTCGGAATCGCCCTGAGCCATACCGTCTTTAACCTTATGTGTGTGCTGATTCTAATGCCGATGGCGCCCCTGTTGGAAAAAATGGCTATGAAAGCTATCCGTGATTCTCATGTTTCTGACAAAGCAGGGGAACGTTACTGCTCACTCCGTTCCCAGTAACATCTAAATCATATCTTACCCGTCTGAACGATTTTTAGGAAACATCACCGTTACAGTAAATAAATCCGCATCAATTTCCACCCGGAGGCTGCCGCCGCAGACCTCCGTAAAGCTTTTTGCAATGGAAAGCCCCAGGCCGCTCCCTCCGTCTGTACGGCTTGCATCCCCGCGCACAAACCTCTCAGTAAAATCCAGCGTGCGCTCCAGTTCCCTGCCGGAAATATTTTTAATACGCACTGCTGCCTGCCCCTCTTCCTCTTCCACATCCAGATAAATACGGGAACCTGCCAGGGAATATTTTAAGGCATTTTGAATCAAGTTCTGAAATACACGATAAAGTCTCTGTCCATCAGCCTGTATAAATATAGGAAACTCCGGAATAGATACTTTCATAATAAATCCGCTCTGCTCAACCTGCGCATCCATATCTGCCAGCGTCTGCTGCACCAGTTTCCCCAAGTCCAGTTCGTCTATTGTTACCGGGAGCTGCCCTGATGTGGCCTTGCTGATTTCAAACACATCCTGCACAATCGTCCGCAGGCGTTCTGATTTTTCACCCAAAATCCGTATGAACTCCTTCACATGCTCCGGCAAATCCGCTTCCTGTTTCAGCAGTTCTATATAACTTATAATGGAAGTCAGCGGCGTCTTGATATCATGGGACACATTCGCCACCAGGTCCACCTTCATCTGCTCGCTCTTCATCCTCTCACGCAGCGCCGTATCCATCCCCCGCTGTATCTCACTCAGATTTTCAAACACTTCTTTCATTTCTGCATCCTGCGGCAGTATTGGAAAATCTTCTAAATTTCCGTTCCTGACCTCTAAAATCCTGTCAGACAACGCTCCGATATCCTCCGCCAGCTGTCGGTTCTTCTCTAAATATAAGAAACTGACTGCCACATTTAATAAAAGAACAACTGCAATAAAAAGAAGAACTCCGATGTACTTGTCCTGAAAATACCAATTTTCCATATTTCTCATTCCAGCCAATGCCAAACAGCATATAAGGAATGCCAGCCCTCCACTGAGCATCGACAGCCTCCCGCGCCTCACAATCCTCTTCTGCAGCGAATACTTCAACTCACGCGTTCGAACTCCCTCTATAATCGGTTTTCTCTGCTTTCCCCTGTTTTCCCGCCAATCTAAAAACAACAGATAAAGCAGCCAAAAACACAGCGGAAGCATCATCCTCTTTAGGGCAAACAAAATACCGACAAAAAAGAACAGCAGCTTCACTTCCAGGAAAGTTCTTCCCAAAAGCCCGGAAATTTCTTTCTCTGCGCAGCGTTTTTCTTTTCTCCAAATGAAAGCGATAACCAGCAGCAGCGCTGAAACAGCCAGCAGCGCGCAGCCTATCTTAAACTGTCTCTTCGATGATAGAAAGTTCTCACGTATGGAATATAGCCTATCCCCATAGTTGACAGTTCCATTTTTCCCGTAATCTTCCTCTACATAGAGTTTTGGTTCTTTTGCAGCCGCCATAAAAATAATCGCTTGCTTCGACTCCTCATCTATACTGAAGTTTGTATAACCAGGAACAAACCAACGGCTGTCCGGCATATATACGCCATTTCCATAAACATCTTCTTTCTCCCCATCTTTAGAAATCTGCACTTTTCCATCTCTGTTCCTGTTAAACCACAGAGAAAAATTATATTCGTCTGCAGCGAGCGATCCCTCGATCACATCTCCCTGAAACTGTTTTCCAAGCTTGTCCTCAAATTCTTCAATGTTTGTATACAGCAGCCTATTATTCCAGATTACAGCATAGAGGAGATTTTTATCCCGTTCCATCCTCTCCATATATTCATCCAGGCTTTGCTCCTCAGCCCAGGCTGTATCCGCTTCCTGCTCTTCTTCCTGGATTTTCTGCCGGAACAGATACTCTGCCTCTGCTTCCGCATCTTCTGCCGTTTCTTCCGCTATGGCGTCTGACACTTCATAAGCGCCCTCCCACGGCCATGATTGCTGTGTATCGTAGCCTTTTTCCATCAGGCTTCCGTACTTCCATCGCTCACCGTCATTTGCCACACTCAGCAGTTCCTCCAGCTTCGCTGAAATATAACGGCGGAATTCAGCGCTTTCCTGGTAATCACTTTCCGTTCTCCACACTTCCCCCTTCGTTTCTGCAATTAGTCTCCCCAGCTGCCACACGCTTCCAATCAGAAGCGTCACCCCGAGAAAAAATGCTGCAAAGCTAAGAATGATTTTCAATTTTTTCCATTTTGTATCCAATTCCCCACACCACCTTTAAATATTCAGGCTCTCCCGGATTGAGTTCGATTTTTTCCCGGATATGGCGAATATGCACCATCACCGTATTTTCAGGCGCAAACCCCGGCTCCTCCCAGACCCTCTGATAAATTTCCTCTGCCGGAAAAATCCTTCCACGGTTCCGCATGAACAAATCCATCATCTTCGTTTCCGTCGCTGTAAGCTTTACAGGTTCCCCGTCTACATAGAGCACACGCTCCTGTACCCGATAGCAAAGCCTCCCATTCCAGATTTCGTTTTTCTCGCCACCGGCATGGATATCACCCAAAAGCGTATAGCGGCGCAGATGGCTTTTCACACGTGCTATCAGTTCCTGCGGATTAAAAGGCTTTGACACATAGTCGTCCGCCCCCATAGAAAGCCCCAGCACCTTGTCTGTATCCTCCGTCTTAGCGCTTAAAACAATAATCGGCAAGTTCTTCCGCTCCCGGATTTTCATGATTGCAGACAACCCGTCCAGCTTAGGCATCATGACATCCATAAGGATAAGCTGTATCGGCTGTTCCGCAAGGATACTCAGCGCCTGCATACCGTCATAAGCCTTCCGTACCCGATACCCCTCCTTTTCCAGAAGCAGTTCGAGCGCACGCACAATTTCCCTGTCATCATCCACAACCAGTACACATTCATTCATATCTGTCTCTCCTCTAAACTCACAGGCATCCAGAGCTTTTTCTGCCTTTCCTTCGGCCTGGTACTATTCTAAAAATACTTTCTTATAAGATTCTTGTCGTATTTCTTATAAATATCTTAAAACAACTCTTCAATATCTTTGTTCTATTATACTTCATATCTTCTGAAAATCAACGCCCCTGAATCACTTTATTTCTTACAGTCCCGGTACAGGCAGGTATTTATATTACCTGGCTTAATTCATTTTTTAAGTAAATGCTGTTGCCCTGAACCTATTTATATAAAGAAGATAAAAAAGGAGACTTTCAGTCCTCCAGACTAAAAATCTCCTCTACCGCCCGCTCATATTCCGCCGCACTCTGGGCTTTCTTAATTTTTTTCCAACATTTTTCCCCGTATTCAAAAGAAAGGTTCAAGTAACTCCAAAATTCCTTCATCTTAAACACAGTATTCTTATCTCCGGACATAATCTCCTGATACGTATGATAAATTTCATCATGAAACGCCCGCAGGGTTTCCCTGTCCGCCGCGCTGCCTTCTACTTCCCCGACAAGCCCCGGATTTTTCAGAATTCCCCTGCCAATCATAACCGCCGGCACTTGAGGAAAAGAGTCATGAAATTTTTGAATATCCTCCTCCATGCACAAATCGCCATTGTAACATAACACATTCCTGCTATTTCTGCACGCATCCTTAAACACTGTCATATTCGGACGGTTTTTATAAAAATCCTGCCGGATGCGAGGATGGATAATCAGCTCTGACAGCGGATATCTGTTGTACACCTCCAGGATTTCCTCAAACTCTCCCGGCTCCTGAATCCCTATTCGTGTCTTTACAGAAATTTTCATCTCCAGACTGGAAAAGACCTCATCAAAAAAACGGTCTAATTTTTCTATGTCCCTTAAAAAGCCTGCTCCTCTTCCTTTTGAAACGACTGTTCCTGAAGGACAGCCTAGGTTCAGGTTTACTTCTTCATAACCGTACCGTTTCAGCGCATTTGCCGTCCGAACAAAATCTTCAGCGTTGTTTGTAAGTATCTGGGGGACAAGATTCTGCCCGGCATTATGTTCAGGCAGAATCTCGTTTTTTTCTTTAAAATTAAAATCTTTATGGGTATGCGGAACAAGGAACGGCGTAAAATATTTATCCATAGGACGAAAATACTTATGATATGCCTTCCGGAATACCCATGTGGTAATCCCCTCCATAGGAGCAAGATAATAATACATATTTAGAACCCCAGATCCTCAAGAATTTCCTTTGCTTTTGCCACACAGTTCTCACATCCGTCCACTGATACGGTTTTGTCAGACAGGTTCACCTCATAAGTAAGCTCTGCCTTGTCAAACGCCTTGCTGATTCTTTCCACACACTTTTCGCAGTGCATATCCTCTACTTTTAATACTGTCATTTTTGCTTCCTCCTACATTAATTTTCTAATTGTTTCACACAGCTCATCGACTGCCGCCTCATTTCCTTCCTGAATATCCTTTACCACACAGCTATGGATATGGTTGGAAAGGAGGACTTTATTAAATCCATTAAGCGCCGACTGGATGGCAGACACCTGATTCAGAATGTCCACGCAGTAACGCTCTTCCTCCACCATGCCTTTAATCCCCCGAATCTGCCCCTCAATGCGATTTAACCGATTCATCAAATCCTTATATTCCTTCGTTTCTCTGTGCTTGTGCTTTTCACAGCAATGTTCACCCATATGCCTTTCCTCCTGCCGTCTCGTCTTTCTCTCCTATCATACACCAAATCCCTCTACAGCTTCAACCTTTTTAATCGAAGTGCATTGCTTACTACAAATACAGAACTAAAAGACATGGCAAGCCCTGCAAGCATCGGATTTAACAGAGGACCTCCAAAAACATAGAGCACGCCCGCCGCCACCGGAATCCCCAGGCTGTTAAAAATAAATGCCCAGAACAGGTTTTCCTTAATGTTCCGAATCGTACACTTGCTTAAGCGGATGGCCTTATATACATCTTTCAAATCGGATTTCATTAGCACAATATCACTAGATTCCATAGCAATATCGCTGCCGTTCCCGATTGCCGTCCCGATATCCGCCTGCGCCAGGGCCGGAGCATCATTGATACCATCCCCTACCATCATGACGCGCCTGCCCTGTTTTTGAAGTTTTTCTACCACTTCTGCCTTATCCCCCGGCAGCACCTCGGCAATCACTTCGTCTACATGCACCTGTTTCCCGATATACTCTGCCGTTCTCCTGTTGTCCCCGGTGAGCATATAAACCCGTACCCCCAGTTTTCGGATAGCGTCAATCGCTTCCGCGCTGGTAGGCTTTACGGTATCTGCCACGCTGATGATTCCGAGAAGCTTTCCTTCTGCCGCCACAAACATAGGCGTCTGCCCCTTTTCGGCAATTTCATCCGCCGCCTGCCCCATGCTGCCGCAGGGGACTCCCAGTTCCTCCAGCATCCTGGCATTTCCGATATGGATTTCTTTCCCTTCCAGAACCGCCCGGATTCCTTTTCCCGTCAGGCTCTCGAACTGCTCCGTTTCCTTTAATTCCATCCCTTCTTCCCGCGCTGTCTCCACAATCGCCGCCCCCAGCGGATGCTCCGACGGCACTTCACAAGAAGCAGCCAATGCCAGAAGCTCTCTCTCCTGCATCCCCTCTGTGACAATCCGGACAACCCGAGGCTTTCCTTCCGTAACTGTTCCTGTCTTATCTAAAACTACGGTATCTACCAGATGAGTTCTCTCCAGAGCCTCTCCGCTCTTAATCAGAATGCCGTTCCCGGCGCCCACGCCTGTTCCTACCATGATAGCCGTAGGCGTTGCCAGCCCCAGCGCACAGGGACATGCAATGACGAGAACGGAAACAAATGCCCTGAGGACAAATGCCAGCTCCTGTCCTGCTACTGCCCAGGCTGCAGCCGCCAGAAGTGCGATAACGATAACTACCGGTACGAAATATCCTGCCACCTGATCCGCCAGCTTTGAAATCGGGGCTTTCTTTCCCTGGGCGTCCTCCATCAGTTTAATAATCTTTGAAAGAGTCGTATCTGACCCCGTCCGGGTGACTTCTATCTGCATCGCTCCATTATAGTTCATGCTTCCGCCGATAACTTCATCACCGATTTCCTTTTCCACCGGAATGCTTTCTCCTGTCAGCATAGACTCATCCACGCTGCTGCCGCCCTTTACTACGATACCGTCCAGGGGTATCCTTTTCCCGGGACGTATCAAAAGGATATCTCCCTTCTTCACCTGCTCCGACTTTACTTCACGCTCCACGCCATTTTCCACCAGAACCGCCGTATCCGGCGCCAGCTCCATCAGCTTCCGGATAGCTTCGGAAGTCTTTCCTTTGCTGCGTGCTTCCATATATTTCCCAAGCATAACCAGCGTCACGACCACCGCCGCCGACTCATAGTACAGGTTTTCCACATGCATATGATCTGACGGGATCAGAATCGTATTCACCAGGCTGTAAACGAACGCGCTTCCCGTTCCGATTGCTACCAGGGAATCCATATTCGGATGCCCTTTCAGCAGTGTCTTGAATCCTACAACATAAAACTTCCGTCCGCAGATAAGTACCAGCACTGTCAATATCAGCTGTGCCAGGGCATAATTCAGCGGGTTCGTATGCATCCCTAAAAACGCTGGAAGCGGGAGCTTAAAAGGCAGCATATGTCCCATGGAAATATAAAGCAGCGGCACTGCAAATATAACTGCAAATACCAGTCTCCTTTTCATTATATGGAGCGCCTCTTCCTTTTCTTCCTTCTGCTCCGCCGCCCGCTCCTCCACAAAAAGCTCCGCCCCGAACCCGGCTCGATCCACCCTGTCTATAATGGCTTCCGGCGTAAGCTTCGTCTCATCATACTCTATCGTCATCTTATTCGTCGCCAGGTTCACTTCACTGACGGCAACCCCGTCCATCTTCCTCGTCACACGCTCCACTGCGCTGCTGCAGGAAGCGCAGGTCATTCCTTTTATTAAATATACTTCCTTCTTCACAAAGTCCCTCCTCGCTCGTTTTTATATACCCATAGAGGGTATATGTATATATTAAAATCAAAAGAAGAATTTGTCAAGAAAAACTTTTTACCGCGAAAATCCGGCACGTTTCTATTCTATCTGCCATTTATCCGTTACCGGCTGTCAACTTATTCTTCCAATTGCTTTTTCAGATACCTCCCCACTACATTTGCAAAGTTCCCGATATTCCGAATATAAGCGAAATCTTTCCCAAAAATCCTCCTTTCTGCCTGCAGATCCTGCTCTTCCCCCACGAACACGCCAAGCACCGCTGTTCCCTGGCTGCGCAGTTTCCGCACCTCGAAAGCCGTATCTTTCACGGCAAAATCCCCAAAGTACGGCTCGGGGTTCCTGCTATTAGGGCGGTTTACGATGATATCATTCGGCCTTCCGTCGCTAAGCACAATGAGTATCTTATGTTCCTCCGGACGCTCCTCCAGTCCCAGCGCCGCCGCGCGGATAGCCAGCCCGTCCCGGTTATTCGAGGAACCATAAAATTCAAAAATCCGCTCGTCTGCTTCCGCTCCCTCGTCGTATTCCCGAAAACGGCGCATCACTGTATAATCCCAAAAGGTACAGAATCCCATGACCCGGTGGGGAATCAGCACCCCGCTGAGCGCCCTGCTGATAATGAATGCCTGAAGCGCTACCTGGCTCTGCCTGGCTCTCTGAGAACCGCTGGCATCAATCAGCACATCCACCACAAAATCCGCGCTGTCCCGCCGGAACTCCCGTTCAAACAGTTTTCGGCTGTCCGTCCGTCCTATCTTCCAAAGCCTGTTCGGAACAATTTTCCCATATTCCCCCAGGCTCACCTCGCGCTCGCTCCGAAGCAGAAGAGAACGTTTCAGAGTATCCCGCAGCAGATCAATGTTCCGCTTTGCCACCCGGTAATTCTGCCGCCAGGTACGCAGATTGATTTCTTTTGTTTTCCGCGCATACTCTGACTGGGAATTCACCCGAACCATATTTGCCAGAATCCCATCCGTAAAGTACAGGGTACAGTCTCCGTGAAGCCCTCTGCATACTTTATAATTTATCCGTTTCTGTTCCTGCCCGCTCAGATAAGAACGTCCGTAGTTCAGTTCGATATAGGAGTACATCTTCTCTATCGCTTCTTCGTCCAGAAAAACCGCGCCGCCCTGCCCCCGCTGCCTCTCTTCCTTTTCCTCCTCGGAAAGCTTCGTCATGGAATCCGCCATACGGTTCAGATAACGCTCAAGCTGCTCCTCCCTCATCTCCTCATCCAGATAGTCCTGCCAGTCAAAGGTCTTTAGCTGCTCATTCGTCACGGCCAGCACGGTTTCGAGATTTCCGTGTTTTCTCTCAAATCCCCTATCGATATGCGTATTGTAAAGCCTGTCCACCACTCGGATCAAATCCATTGTATCCGCTGCTCCCTCCAGCGCCGCAATACTTTCCGCCGCTTCCCGGACACGTTTTTCCGCCAGCCTGTTCCCTGTCACGTACCCACGCAAAACCGCCAGCTTCACGCTCCCCATAAAAGAAGCCGCCAGCTTCTCAAACTCCGTATCCAGGATGTCCTCAAACGCACGTTTTCGGATATCCGGCACACCTATCCGCTCCTTTGCAATCTTTGGAAATACCGCACTGTCTACACAGAGCTGCCCAATCTGTACCAGCGAAGTCTCTTCTGCTCCCAGATACACCTTTTTTGCCATATACAACCCAAACAGGTTCTTATCAAAATATCTGGAAAACGCCCCCTGTTTCACGGCGTCATAGATGGAAATATATTTTGACTTAAAAAAGGAAGATACATCCGGCTCTGTGTCCAGCTCATAATCCCCGCTCACTGTCCACATAAGATTCCTGATTCGGTTCTCCACTTCCATCTTGTAACATTCATCCATATATATCCCTGCCCTTCATCAGCTGTTTCACTTTGTATCACAAATCCTCTGCTTTACGCCCTGTTCCGGCAGTCTCAAAATACATCCCCCGCTGTCCAGGAAGCCGGAATTCTCGTCATAACAATATCTTCTATCATTTCACGTTCAAAAATGTCAAAGCATTTATTCGTGATTCCCATGTTGATGGCTTTCTGTGGGCAGATGCCGCCTTTTATAACTTTTACCGCCGCCAGCAGCCCCCTTAAATCCATAGGCTTTGTAGAAATCTCACTGTTCTGCGCTTTAAGCTGCAAATCCAGAAAAAGCCCTGAAAACTGCTCCAGAGCCCCCGTCTTTATCTCCGGAAACGAAGTCTTTAGAATCCGAGCCAAAAGCTCCTCCGTCAAAGGCGGCATATTGATAACCAAAAACCGGGAAACCAACGCTTCATTCAGCTCTTTTGTCCCCGCATAACCATAATTCATCGTGCCGATAAACCTCGCCGCCGGATGCAGCTCGATTTTGTCATACCCCGGCACGTCAATCACTTTCCGATAGTCCAGCGTAGCATGAAGCACCGAAACCGAGTCATTTTTTGCCATATTAATTTCATCCAGGATACCAAAACCGCCGTAAGACGCACACTGGTACACCGGCCCTTTGCGCAGCTTTACTTCATTGTCCTCAAACGTGTCCGTCCCTATCAGCGCACTGCTGTCCGTATTCACATGAAAAGAAATATTATAGACCGGACGTCCAAACAGATACGCCAGATTCTCTGCCAAAATATTTTTTCCTGTCGCCTTGGATCCGCTCAGCAGAATATTTTCCCCCTGTAAAAGTCCTGCAACCGCCATCTCCAGGATTTCTTTCCCGAAAAACGGCATTTCCGGCTTCGCCAGCCTGCTTTTCACCTTTTCCTGCACCGGATATCTTTCCCGAAATCTCTGAATTTCCTGTATCAAAGAAGGGCTGACGCCCTGTTTCTCTAAAAGTTCCTGTCTGTAATCACTCATCATTTCCGATTCCTTTCTTCCCTATATATATTCATTATAGCACGCATTCTCCGTCAAACCCAGACCAAACACTTTAAAAAATTCCCAACGCAAGCAGGACGCATACCTTTACAAGATACGCGTCCTGCTTGCTTCTTCATTTTTATAGCCTCTTTATCCTCTCAACCGCCGCCGCCGTGTTTTCATAACTGCCAAATGCCGTTAACCGGAAATATCCTTCCCCGCTCGGTCCAAAACCTGAACCCGGCGTTCCTACTACGTTAGCCTTCTCCAGCAGGTAATCAAAGAATTCCCATGAAGTCATCTTATCCGGTGTTTTCAGCCAGATATACGGCGCATTCACGCCGCCAAAGACATCATACCCCGCATCTTTCAGGCCTTCGTAAATAACAGCCGCATTTTTCATATAATATGCTACCTGCTCTTTCAGCTGCGCTTTGCCTTCTTCCGAGTAAACCGCCTCTCCGGCTCTCTGGATGATATACGGCGCGCCATTATATTTTGTCCCGTGGCGTCTCGCCCACAGAGAATGTAACATCACATCCCCGCATTTCAAGTCCTTCGGGACTACCGTAAAGCCAAGACGTGTTCCGGTAAAACCGGCGTTCTTTGAAAAGCTGCGTAGCTCAATCGCACAAGTTCTGGCGCCTTCGCACTCATAAATAGAATGCGGTACGCTTTCTTCCATAATATACGCCTCATAAGCAGCGTCAAAGATAATAACCGCCCCTTCCTTATTTGCGTAGTCTACCCATGCCTGCAGCTGTTCTTTTGTGATGGTCGTCCCTGTAGGATTGTTTGGAAAACACAGATAAATAATCCCTGGTGTTTCCTCTGGCAGCTCCGGCACAAAGTCATTTTCTGCCGTACACGGCATGTAAATCACATTGCTCCATGTTTCCGTCCCTGTATCATAAATCCCGGTACGCCCCGCCATAACGTTCGTGTCTACATAAACCGGATATACCGGGTCGCACACTGCGATTTTATTGTCCACACTGAAAATTTCCTGAATATTTCCCGAATCACATTTTGCTCCGTCTGAAACAAAAATTTCATCCGCAGAAATATCGCACCCACGCTCTGCATAATCATTTTTTGCAATTGCAGAACGGAGGAACTCATATCCTAAATCCGGCGCATAGCCACGGAATGTCTCTGCTCTGCCCATCTCATCCACCGCACGGTGCAGGCTGTCAATAATCGCAGGAGCCAGCGGCTGTGTCACATCTCCAATACCCAGACGGATAATTTCTTTGTCAGGATTTGCTTCTGAAAATGCCGCCACCTTTTTTGCAATGTTCGAAAAAAGATAACTTCCTGGTAATTTCAAATAATTTTCATTGATTTTAAACATTTTTCTTCTCCTCTTCCTGCTTTTCTATACTTCAATCTCCCCATCAAATACCACTGCCGCAGGACCTGTCATATACACGATATTCTCCTGCTCGTCCCAAAGAATTTTCAAATCGCCGCCCAAAAGCTTAACTGTTACTTCCCCGCTTACATGGCCATTTAAAATCGAAGCGACCGCCACGGCGCACGCGCCTGTCCCGCAGGCCAGCGTCTCGCCGGAACCGCGCTCCCATACCCTCATCTCCAGCGTATGTCCATCAACCACCCGGACAAACTCTGTATTGACTCTGTCAGGAAAACACGGATGCATTTCGAACATGGGGCCAATCTTCTCTATTTCCAGATTTTTCACATCATTCAAATAGACCACTGCATGAGGATTTCCCATAGATACACAGGTCATCCTATATTCCCTGCCATCCACCATAATCGGCGCGTCCAGCACTTTATCTCCGTCTGCGAGAACCGGTATCCCGGATGGGGACAATTCCGGCGCTCCCATATTGACTCTTACCTGAGATACTTTTCCCTCTTCCACAGTCAAATCGAGATATTTTATCCCGCTTTTTGTTTCTACCTGGATGCTTGTCTGCTCCGTCAGTCCATAATCATACACATATTTTCCCACACAGCGGACGCCATTCCCGCACATCGCCCCTTCCGAGCCGTCCGCATTGTACATCTCCATGCAAAAATCAGCTCTCTCCGAAGGCTTTATCAAAATCAGCCCGTCCGAACCAATTCCAAAATGCCTGTCGCTCACCCTGACAGCCAGTTTCCCTGGATTCTCTACCTTTTCTTCAAAACAATTCACATATACATAATCATTTCCTATTCCCTGCATTTTGGTAAATTTCATCCTGCGCTCCTCTTCTCTTTCTTATTTATAAATCTCCATATCGAAAACTTGCGGCTCCTTGATATATCGCCGCCATATGTCAAAATTTCATAAGGCTGAACACCATCTGCGCCGTTTCCACCAGCGTATTTCCGCTGTCCATACTGCACTTCTGTATATAGCGGTGCGCCTCTTCTTCCGTCAAATGGTTCCGTTCCATCAAAAGTTTCTTTGCCTTATCAATTATTTTCCTCTCCCCTTCACTCCTCTGCCTGGGCATTGCTTTCCGTTTCTTTCTCTGCCGCAAAATAGAACCCGACATCATTTCCAGTGTATTCACCAAATCGTGGACTTTCAACGGAAGCTCCAGAAACACAATATCCCTGCTCTGACACTCTTCCAGTATCCGCGGGGATGCCGCCAGCAACATCTGCATATTCACTGGAAGGCACTCATAAAGTTCTGAATACAACATATCCTGAAACCGATATCCGCAGAGAACGATTCCATCTGACAGATGCTCTGCAAGCTGAAGCGCCTGGGAGCCGCTGCTGCACACTCCCGTTACTTCATAACCGTGCCGTACCAGCAGATTCCTGATATTTTTCGCATCCTCTAATTTCGGGAAAACCACAATGATACTTATCAAGGAACCACCTCCCTGTTTTTATGTCCAAATATCCGCAGCTTCGGCAAAGCTCCTGCTGAGCTGCCCGTCAGATTCTATATAAATACTGTTCCAGTTCCCATGCCGATACATGCCTGCTGTACTGCGCCCATTCTTCTTTCTTTGCGCGGATATAATGCCCGCATAGATGCTCTCCCAGAACATTTTTAACAAATTCATCTTTCTCCAATTCCTGAATAGCCTCCCAAAGGCTGCTTGGCAGAGATTCTATTCCTGCCGCCTCCTTTTCCTCAGACGTCATCTCAAAAATATTTTTGTCTACGCTTTCCGGGGGCATAATCTGATTCCGGATACCGTCAAGCCCGGCTGCCAGACATACCGCCAGCACCAGATAAGGATTTGCAGACGGATCCGGGCACCGCAGCTCCACACGGGCAGATTCTCCCTGCCTGGACGGAATACGGATAAGCGGACTTCTGTTTGTCGCCGACCAGGCAATCGAAGCAGGGGCCTCGAAGCCCGGCACAAGCCGTTTATAGGAATTCACCAGTGGATTGGTGATAGCTGCCATCCCCTTGATGTGCTTCATGAGCCCTCCGATAAAATAGTATGCTTCTCTGCTTAACCCCAGGCTGTCAGATGGGTCCGCAAAAATATTCCTGCCTTCCTTGGACAGTGACATATTCGTATGCATGCCTGAACCATTTACCCCTTCTTTTGGCTTTGGCATAAAGCTGGCATGAAGGCCGTGACGCTTTGCAATCGTCTTGACTGCCAGTTTGAATGTCATGATATTATCCGCAGTCACCAGCGCTTCATCATAACGGAAATCTATCTCATGCTGCGCCGGCGCTGCTTCATGGTAAGACGCCTCGATTTCGAAGCCCATATCTTCCAGCGTCAGTACCATGTCGCGCCTGGCATTCTCTCCCAAATCTACCGGACCCAAGTCAAAATACCCTGCTTTTTCATGGGTAACGGTAGTCGGCTGCCCTGTATCATCCGTATGATAGAGGAAGAATTCACACTCAGGTCCCACATCAAAAGTATACCCCATATCATCCGCCTCTTTTACCGCTTTTTTCAGAATATAGCGCGGATCTCCCTCAAAAGGCTTTCCATCCGGCCGGAATACATCGCAAATCAGCCTGGCCACTTTCCCTTGCTGGGGACGCCACGGAAAAATAGCAAAAGTATCTAAATCCGGGTGCAGATACATATCTGACTCTTCAATCCTCACAAACCCTTCAATTGAAGAGCCGTCAAACCTGCACTGGTTATCCAGCGCCTTGGCAAGCTGGCTGGAAGTGACCGCTACATTTTTAAATGTGCCGAACATATCGGTGAATTGAAGACGGATAAATTCAACATCCTCTTCCTGTACCAATCGTAAAACATCCTGCTTGGTATACTTCATGATAAATCCCTCCTATAAAAAACGCCCTTAGCCAACTCCTCCACGGCAGCGCCAAAACCACTTTTACATAGTTTCGGTTAGCGCCTGCAGAGACAGACTAAGAGCGCCTTTGCTCAAATCTTGTCCATGTACCTATATTTCTAGCCCAGGAATGCTGCTCTCCTTACATATTTAAAACCTGACGACCAGGCCTCGCCTACGACAACCCCATTCTGGCTGGAAGAACAATGTACCACGATAAGGCTTCCATCATCATTTTTCCCAATCACCATGCCTACATGGTTCTGATCTCCCGCTGTCGGCGGCGCGTAAAATACCAGGTCTCCCGGCTTTGCTTCACTGCTGTCTATCATTTCCGTGGCATTCCACTGCGTTGTAGTGTGATTTCCGATTCCTCCGTCTGTCCCGCCCAGACCATTATAATACGCCCAACATACAAACCCGCTGCAGTCCAGTCCGTACCCACGGGTAGTCCCCGTAGACCTGCTTCCGCCTGCCGTAACCGTGGCGTCGTCGCCCCATCTGGGATCCCAGCCAATCGCATAGGACTTTCCGCCCCAGAAATAGCCTACCTTTCCCACCAGGCTGCATGCCGCTACGGCAATTGCCGCTCTCGCATCTGACACATCGCCGCTCACTTCACTTACTTCGCCTCTTACGAATCCCTTTGCTGCTGTCGCAACCGTACACAGCTTCTTGCATTCCTCATCTGTATATTTTGTAAGGACAGCCTTCTCCTCATCGCCTAAATTCTTCAGCTCCGCGTAATCATTTATATCCAGGGAACAGATCTCTGCTTCCAAATCTACTTCCTTAGACAGCTTCTTTGTGATAATCGAACCGCTTCGGACATTCATAAAGAAAAATATCTTTTCCAATTCCTCTTTTGCCCCGGCATTTAGAACCACTTCCTGCTTTCCTGTCTGCTCACGCATCCGGAGAATATAGACCGCCAGCACATCCTGCCAGTTCTCTCCCCGGAACTCTTCCGGCTTATCCAGCCATTGGCAGAAATCCTCCTCAATCTCCTCCATCACCTCTGAAAAGCCTTCCTCAAACGTAAGATGGTAAACCGTGGACAGCTCCTCTAAATAAATCGCATTTCCTGCAATGACATTTGTAGTTAAATCCGCATTTGCATCTGAATGATCTTCCGGCTCCTCCACGTCCTCCGATGGAGAAATGGTCTTGATTTCATTCTTCCTGTCTCTGTCCTGTTTTTCCCTGGCGGCGTCATCCAATTCATTCTCTGTCCCAGGCTCCGTACTGCTGTCAGTTTCCGTTACCGGAGTGGTCTCCGGTTCTGTAACAGATATGTCAGAGTTACTTTGCACCTGTGTCTGCGGTTCCGTCTGCATACGTGTCTCCGACTCACTCGCGGATTCGGTCTGCGGTTCCGTCAGTTCTTCGGTATCGCTTTCTGTCAAATGCTCCGTACCCGATTCTGAATTCACTTCCTGGGCTTTCTCCGTGGCATCCGTCCTTTCCTCAGCGGCAAATGCCACCTGAGGCAGCGTCATAATCATAGCGCCTGCCAGTGCCAAACACCCCATCGTCTTCCTCAATCTCTTTAAATTCATATGTACTCCTTATTTCTGTACGTCCTGAAAGCTAATCTAATCCAAACAAAACTTCTTATCCATTATAGCATTTTTTTCCCAGAATGCAAGGGAATCGTAAAAATTTCACGGCGGCTTTTCTTTGGTAACTTTTCACAAATTTCTGCTTTCCGCAAAATAACACTTGAAGGTTACCTTAGGTCACCTTTTATACTATGTTTATAGAACCCGAAAACAGCCAATACTGTAACCATACAGGTTTACAGGCTCTTCGGAAAGGAGATTTTACAAATGAAAGGAATTATTTTAGCAGGTGGTTCCGGGACGCGGCTTTACCCGCTTACCATGGTGACTTCCAAACAGCTTCTGCCGATTTACGACAAGCCTATGATTTATTATCCCATGTCCGTACTGATGAATGCGGGAATCCGGGATATCCTGATTATTTCTACACCGCAGGATACGCCCCGTTTTCAGGAACTTCTGGGCGATGGCTGCCAGTTCGGCGTCCATCTGTCCTATGCGGTACAGCCCAGTCCCGACGGTCTGGCACAGGCATTTGTCATTGGCTCTGACTTCATTGGGGATGATACCGCAGCTATGATACTGGGCGATAATATTTTTGCCGGGCACGGACTGACGAAACGCCTGAAAGCTGCCGTAAAAAATGCTGATTCCGGAAAGGGCGCTACCGTGTTTGGTTACTATGTGGATGACCCGGAGCGTTTTGGAATCGTAGAATTTGATACCGACGGAAAAGCAGTATCCATTGAGGAAAAACCGGAAAACCCCAAGAGCAACTACTGCGTTACCGGCCTGTATTTCTACGATAACCGGGTTGTGGAATATGCGAAAAACTTAAAGCCCAGCGCCAGGGGGGAACTGGAGATTACCGATTTGAACCGCATCTACCTGGAAAACGGAAACCTGAATGTGGAGCTTTTAGGACAAGGCTTTACCTGGCTGGACACCGGCACGCATGAAAGCCTGGTGGACGCCACCAATTTTATCAAAACCGTGGAAACTCATCAGCACCGCAAGATTGCCTGCCTGGAGGAAATCGCATACCTGAACGGCTGGATTACAAAAGAGGACGTGCTGAAGGTATACGAAATACTAAAAAAGAACCAGTACGGCCAATATTTAAAGGATGTCCTGGACGGAAAATATGTGGATATCCTGCGCTAATCAGAAAGGAGACTTTATTATGACTATTATCGTAACCGGCGGAGCCGGATTTATTGGAAGCAACTTTATTTTTCACATGCTGGACAAGTATCCAGGCTACCGGATAATTTGCCTGGACTGTCTGACTTATGCCGGAAATTTATCAACTCTTGAGCCTGTTATGGACAATCCGAATTTCCGTTTTGCAAAGATAAGCATTACAGACCGGAACGCCGTATATAAATTATTTGAGGAAGAACATCCTGACATCGTAGTAAACTTCGCTGCTGAAAGCCATGTAGACCGTTCCATTGAAAATCCTGAAGTTTTTCTCGACACTAACATCAAAGGAACCGCCGTTTTGATGGACGCCTGCCGCAAATATGGCATCCAGCGCTATCACCAGGTTTCTACCGATGAGGTATACGGCGATTTGCCGCTTGACCGCCCGGATTTATTCTTTACCGAAGAGACGCCGATTCATACCAGCAGCCCTTACAGCTCCTCCAAGGCGGCCGCCGACCTTCTGGTTCTGGCATACTACAGGACTTACGGGCTTCCGGTATCTATCAGCCGCTGCTCCAACAATTACGGTCCTTATCATTTCCCGGAGAAACTGATTCCGCTGATGATTGCCAATGCACTGAACGACAAACCCCTTCCTGTATACGGCAAGGGTGAAAATGTGCGTGACTGGCTCTATGTGGAAGACCACTGTAAAGCCATTGATTTGATTATCCACAAAGGACGCGTAGGTGAAGTCTATAACGTCGGCGGGCACAATGAAATGCAGAATATTGATATCGTAAAATTAATCTGCAAAGAGCTTGGCAAGCCCGAAAGCCTGATTACCTATGTGGCGGACCGGAAAGGACACGATATGCGCTACGCTATCGACCCCACAAAAATCCACAGTGAACTCGGCTGGCTCCCGGAAACAAAGTTTGCAGACGGTATCAAAAAAACCATCCAGTGGTATCTGGACAATAAGGAATGGTGGGAAACTATCATTTCCGGCGAATACCAGAATTATTACGAAAAAATGTACGGTAACCGTTAAGGAAGGAGGCATCTGTTAAAATGAAAGTATTTGTAACAGGCGTCAAAGGACAGCTTGGATATGACGTAGTAAATGAACTTCGAAAAAGAAACCATGAAGCCATCGGCGTGGATATTGAGGAAATGGACATCACCGACGCCGCATCCGTAGATACCGTAATCCACAGGGCAGCTCCGGATGCAGTCATCCACTGCGCGGCCTGGACTGCCGTAGATGCAGCGGAAGATACAGAAAATCAGGAGAAAGTACGCCTGGTAAATGCCGTGGGGACAGAAAATATCGCCAAAGTCTGTAAAGAATTGGATATCAAAATGATATATATTTCCACAGACTATGTATTTGACGGTCAGGGAACTGCCCCCTGGCTGCCGGACTGTAAAGACTACAGCCCCCTAAACGTCTACGGAAAGACAAAACTTGCGGGTGAACTGGCTGTGTCGGAATCCCTGTCAAAATATTTCATTGTCCGAATCGCATGGGTATTTGGCAAGAATGGCAAAAACTTTATCCGCACCATGCTGAGCCTGGGTAAAAAATACGAACAGCTCCGGGTTGTCAGCGACCAGATTGGAACCCCCACCTATACTTACGATTTGGCGCGGCTGTTGGTAGACATGGTTGAAACAGAAAAATATGGGTATTACCATGCAACGAATGAAGGCGGCTACATCAGCTGGCATGATTTCACTGCTGAAATCTTCCGACAGGCCGCAGCTATGGGGCACAAGGAATATGAACGCGTCGCCGTAACCCCGGTAACTACCAAAGAATACGGCGTTTCCAAAGCGGCAAGGCCATTCAACAGCCGCCTGGACAAGAGCAAGCTTACAGAAAATGGTTTTACGCCCCTTCCTGATTGGAAGGACGCCCTGCACCGTTATTTAAAGGATTTTAATTTTGAGGAAATATAAGTGTAACGCGGCAATTGCGTTAGAAAAGAGGAAAAAATGGGACAGATTACAGTAGAAAAAAATGTGGGCGGCATCGAAGGACTGTGCGTCATCACTCCCACAGTCCACGGAGATGCCCGTGGGTATTTTGTAGAGACATATAACCGGAAAGATATGGAAGAGGCAGGGCTTACCACGGAGTTTGTACAGGATAACCAGTCCTGCTCCACCAAAGGCGTGCTCCGGGGACTTCATTTCCAGAAAAACTTCCCACAGGGAAAACTGGTTCGCGTTATCAAAGGCTCTGTCTTTGATGTAGCAGTGGATTTGCGCAGCGGCAGCAAAAGCTACGGAAAATGGTTCGGCATTGAGCTTACAGAAGAAAACAAAAAGCAGTTCTACATTCCGGAAGGCTTTGCACACGGATTCCTGGTGCTTTCCGATATCGCCGAATTCTGTTACAAATGTACAGACTTTTATCACCCCAATGATGAGGGCGGCCTCGCCTGGAATGATCCGGAAATCGGTATTCGCTGGCCGCAGCTTACCGGGACTTATCCGGGTTGCGCTTCTGCCGAAGGCTATCATCTGGAGGACGGAACCTCCCTAAATCTCAGCGCAAAAGACCAGCTTTGGGCCTGCCTGAAAGATACTTTTAAATTTTAATTTTTCGTGCGCAGCCATAACTGCGCACTTTTTTCATTGGAGGAATATCATGGAACTTGAATTGAGAAATATTCATAAAAGCTTCGGGGACAAAAAAGTCCTGGAAGGAATTTCTTTTCACACTACCGCAGGCACGGCATTCGGCCTGCTGGGAAGAAACGGCGCCGGAAAAACCACTACGATACGGATTTTGATGGATGTTTTTCCCTCAAACAGCGGCGAAGTACTTATAGACGGAAAACCCATTGACTATCATGCCGTTGGCATCGGATATCTGCCGGAAGAAAGAGGGCTGTATCCAAAAAAGAAAATCTTTGACCAGCTTATTTATTTCGCACAGCTTAAAGGCATGAACCATTCAAACGCCGCGAAAGCTGTGGACTACTGGCTGAACCGCCTTGGCATGGCAGAATACCGAAACAAACGCCTGGACACGCTTTCAAAGGGCAACCAGCAGAAAATCCAGCTTATCACGGCGCTTGCGCACAACCCTCAAATCGTTATTTTAGATGAACCGTTCTCCGGGCTCGATCCGGTCAACGCCATGCTTTTAAAGGATGTTGTAAAAGAAGAAATCGCTAAAGGGAAAATCGTACTCTTCTCCAGCCATCAGATGAATTACATTGAAGAATTCTGTGATAAAATCGCAATCTTAAACAGCGGCAGGATTGTCCTGCAGGGCGACCTCCACGAGATAAAAAGGAACTACTCCCGTGACCGCCTTCTTGTCTGCTCTGAAAATAAAGCACAGATTCTCGCAGACCTCGGCTCCTGCTGCACAGAGAATTCCGATGGAAGCCTGATGGTTCAGATGGCCTCGGCAGATGCCAAA